>Ga0172367_10000731_pt1 | contig 50214 bp, 58 predicted proteins | sample Lak10m_FD_114542 | JGI IMG/M metagenome (GOLD analysis project Ga0172367, IMG submission 114542) | Freshwater microbial communities from Kabuno Bay, South-Kivu, Congo - kab_022012_10m | ecosystem: Environmental > Aquatic > Freshwater > Lake | place: Democratic Republic of the Congo: South-Kivu...
GCCGACGCCGGCGCCGCCGCCCAGGGGTGTGGTACCGGAGCCACCGTTGAGGCTGTCGCGGCGCGGCGGGCCGGCGAGCACGAGGGTGTCGTCGGGATGCGCGGCTTCGTACGCCGCGTTGTCCATGTGCCGCTCGACGTGGGCTTCCTGGAAAGTCCAGGAGTTGACGCCCTTGGTGATTCCGATCGGGTTTGCCATCTGGTGCTCCTACGCCTTGAGAAGAGAGTGGATCGTTGGGGCGGCCAAAACGCCCAGTCCTGCGAGTTCCGTTCCGGCCATCACACGCTGCTTCGTCGGCGAGTCGTGCTTCGGGTGTCCGAACAGGTGGTTCGCCGCAGGGACCGTCAACAGGCCCAAGCCAACCAGCTCCGCGACGTGGTGCGCCATCTCGGCGTCCACCGCGAACTTCTGGAAGGCTTGGGCCGCGCCCTGGGCGTAGGGGGAGCGCATCAGCCGACGACCTTGAGCACGTCGTCGATGGCGGCCTCGTCGACCTGGAGGTACTCCGCGGCCTCCTTCTTCGTGAAGCCGGCTTCGTCGAGGGCGGTCAGCGTGCCCACCATGTGGGCGACGTCGAACGGCGTGATGCCGGCCGACGCGAGCTTGATCTCCGCCTGCTCCCGGTAGTGCTGGATCTCACCGGTTCGCGGGTTCGCCTGGGCGCCCTTGACGAGGTCCGCCACCATGCGGGCGGAGAGGTCGTTGTCAGGCACCGGCGAACCGGCGAGCTTCTGGATCGTGGCCTGCATCGTGCTGGTGAGCTTGGTCTGCGACATGGGTCAGGTCCCTCAGATGCTGACGATGTGGAGGCCGATCGTGTTGAGCGGCTTGGGGAAGTCGACTTCGATGTAGGTCTCGATGCGGTCCGCGGAGGCCGGCGATTCGGCGACCGAGGTGATGCGCCCGTCGATGATCGGCGCACCGATGCGCACGCGACGACGGAGCTTCAGGTTCTCGATGCCGGCGTCGAGCGCCGCACGGATGAAGTCCATGGTCTCCTGGTTGATGTTCCAGATGCCGATGAAGTCGTCGAGAATGTCCGAGAAGAACAGCGACACGAAGTCGAAGTTCTTCACGAGCGAGATCTCGCCGAACTCGAGGGTCGACGGGTCGGTCGTCAGCTGGTGGATGATGTACGGCAGCGCCGACGGCGTGTCCTGCTGGAACACTAGCCAACCGCCGTTGGAGATCTGCGTCATCTGCTTGTCGTCGAAGTAGGTGTTCGCGTTGTAGAGCTTGGAGACTCCCGCGATGCCCATGTTCGTGATGCCCTGGTGCGACGGCAGCGAGGCGAGCATGCCACCGACGGCGCAAGCCAGGTAGAAGCCCGGCTGCGACGCGGCCGGCTGGTGCGTCGTCGGCTTGGCCGGATCACGCGGCAGCGAACCGTCCGTGAGGCCGGCGATGTCGATGAGGTCGGGCCAGCAGATGACCGCGCGACGGCTCTTGAGACTCTGTGCGACCGAGATGAGCTCAGTGACCTGGCCCGTCTTGTCGAGCGCGCGCATCACGCGGTACGTCAGCGTCGCCGTGGCCGGGATGAGCGTCACCGGCGCCGTGCGGCTCACGCCGTGCGGCAGCTCGTTGTCAGCCAGCGCCGTGTTCGAGCCGTTGTTCACGATGCGGACGCGCTGGTTCGACACGACGGTGGCGATGGTCAGCTTGACCGACGACGCGAAGGACGTCTGCGTCGGGTCGGTCGGCATCTCGAGGAAGTCGCCGGGGAGGACGCCGTCGTCGATGAACGTGCCGTTGGCATCGAACAGGTCGAGCCAGAGCGCATCCAGCGCAGCCGAGGCCACCGCCGGAACGACGGTCAGCGGGATGATGGACGTGACACCGCGGTTGACCGTGATGCTGGTCGTCGCCGTGCCCGACTGCGCCGCGCCGGGGATGTCGTTCGACGGGGCGTTGCCTTGGTTGACGACCTCGACCGAGGACGCGCTGTTCACGTGCGTCACGGTGTACGTGCCATCCCGGTTGGTGGCCGCGTCGTCGGTGGCGATGATCAGTGTATCACCAGGGCGAACGCCCGCGGTGATGAAATCGATGAGCGTCGGGAACGTGAAAATGCGGATGGCCGTGGGCGCCGCGCCGTTCTGCTCGACGTCACCGTCGACGTTCGAGTCGATGATGATCTTGTCGTCCGGCAGCGCCGTAGGCGCACCCACGACCATGCGGAACTTCTGCGCCACGCCGTTCAGGACGGCGTAGTCCGGATCGGCGAGGTTCTCGAACTCCGCCTTCAGCATCGCCATGACGCTGACGTCCTGGATGAGCGGCACGACCGCGTAGATGTCCTTGCGGTTGGCGAGCGACGTCTTCATCGACGTGTAGCCCTGCAGGTCCTGCGAGAGCACACCGAAGCCCTGGATGGACGCCGAGCTGTTGGTCAGCGCGGTGAACATGCCCGTGGCCAGTGGGTTGCGCGCGTCGATGAGGCCGAGCTGCCCCACGATCTCGGTGACGCCGTTGAGCGTCTTCACGTCCGCCAGGTCTTGGCGGAGCGAGCGGTAGGCGACGTAGGGCTCGCCGAAGCTGACCGGCTTGGCCACACCACCGACGAGCAGCGTGACGCCGCCCGCGATGTTGATGATGTTGGTGGCAGGTGTGACGCTGACGAACGAGCTGTCGATCGCCGAATCGCCGAGCTCCCGCTCAACGCGGAAAGACACCGCCGAGGAGTTGATGAAAGGCGCGGTGACGTCGTCGGTGAAGGTCAACTGGAACTGTGCGACCGTGCGCACCTTGCGGACCAAGGTGTTGCCCGAGAGCGTCATGATGACCCAGTCGCCCGGCTGGACACCAGCGAGGAGCATGTCCACGGCGCCCGTGCCCAGGGTGGGCTGCGGGGTCGGCGTGACGACGACGACGCCTGCGCTCCCGTGCGCAAGCTCGACGCGAGGGACACCGAAGTAGACCTTGACGCTGGCGGCGTCGACCTTGGCACCGAGCTTGTTGTTCGGGGCGTCTGGCGCAACCACGACACCGGCGCCAACCGGCGCAACCGAGGAGCCGGTGGACGGGGTGTTCTTCGTGCCGTAGTTGGTGGCGAGCTTGATGTCAGCGCGCTGATCCGGGAAGTCCTGGATCCAGTAGGCTGGGCCGGCGACCAGGCAGTTGAGCTCGGGCGTGGCCGCGCCGACGCTCAGCGAAGCGAACTCTTGGAAGACCAGAACTGCGGGGCGCTGAGCTGCCATGGGGGGACTCCTGCTTCGGAAATGACTAGCGAATGTTAGGCGGGGACCGCCACTTCAACAAACGCCTACGGGATGAACTGTTTGAGCAAGAAAGTGTCGGGGTCGGTTTCGCCGGACCGGCGGTACTTCAGCACAATGCTGTTCAGGATGGGTGAAATGGGGAGCGTCGACCAGCGCAACCCAAGGGTGATCGTGAACGTGATGCGCGTCGTCCAGACTCGTTTGTCCACATCCGACGGCGTCGTACGGCTGAGAACCGGGTTCTCCATGTCCTGCATGCCGAATGTGTGCATGATCTGTTCGCGGCCGGCGAGGAGGTAGAACCAGACGATGTCGGCGAGGATGGCTGACTCGCCGTTGCGGTCGCTGACGACGGAGATGTCGATGGGAATCGTGGCCAGGCTGTAGAACCCGCGCAGGCCCGTGTGGAGCTGCTGCCCAGCGAAGTTGCCGATGGCAACCTTCGACGCAATGGTGTCCTGCTTGTCAATGAGAATGGCCGGGCGGTAGTTCCGCGCCTCGCTGTTCTCGGAGAACGACGGCTCAATGAGTAGCTTTCGCGGCTCCTCGGGCGTGTTCTCCTCGTCTTCGCCGGGAGTGTAGTTCTCTCGCCAAACCCAGGCCAGCTCGTTGGACGGCCGGAAACGCTCCCGCACGATCTCCGTCAGCAGCGCCACCACCGCCAACGAAGAGCCGGGCATGACCTCGGCCTGTTGGCCGGGCATGCGCGGGAAGTACTTCGGCTCACCTTCAAGCGTCATGCAGACACCTTAGAACAGCGGGGGTGTGCGCGCCGGATCCACCACCAGGCGGAACTCGACCGAGCTGCGCGCAATCTCGCTCACGATGAGCTTCTGATGCACGGCCACTGTTTTGAGCTCGGTGGGCAAGACCTTCTTGACGATGAAGCGGCGGTCGTCGATCAGAAAGACCAGGATGTCGTCTTCTTCGGCCCGCGGAGCGTCGAGCATCCAGACTTGCAAGACGTTGATGTCAGCCTTTCCTTCGGGCGTCATGGCCGTCTCGACGGCGGTCGGCGTCCGGCGGGCCAGCGTAATCACCGGGTCGTGGTAGCCCGGCGTGAACCCGGTGCCGAAGCACGTCGTGCACGACGCGCGCACGACCTCCTTGGTGTACTTGTCGTAGCACTTGGTGCAGCGCGGCCCCCAGTGCATGCGCTTGCACAACGCGACCGGCGTGCCGTTGAGACGCTTGAGCCCGATGGACAGATCCCGGAGCATCTTGCGCTTGAGCAGACGTTGACGCCCGTCGAGCGACGGCTCCGTCAGCGAGATCGCTTCGACTTTACCGCCACCACCAGATGGCGGTGTCGCCACGACTCGATAGAACACGCCGCGCGACAAAGACAGCGCGTTGCGGTCCCCCTCCACAGCTGTGTCGTCTGAGGGGAAGCGATCGATGTAGTTGTAGATGTTGACGGCGCCGCCGACCAAGAGCTCCCACGGACCCGTGGGTCCGCCGCCGCGGTAAACGTCAAAGAGGTACGTCCCCGACTCAGACGGGGTCGTCAGATCCCATTGTAGAAACACTCCCCGTGGATGGAGAGGAAGTGTTCTGGTGATCTTGATTCCTAGTGCCATCAGCCTCTCGGTGCTCCGAACTCAGCTTGACCCATTTCGTTCAGCACGTCCGTGTTCTTGGGGATGCTCAGTGCGCTCCATGCGCTGTTGATGTCATTCAACGGTCGCTGTGGATCGCTGAAATTGGTCCCCATCATCCGGCGACCGTTGTCAGGTGCGGGCACCTTGTCCGGTTTGGACGCGGGATCTGGCGTCAGGCCCATGTTGAACTCACCCGCCTTGACACCGCTGGGTTGCGTACCGCCACCACCGGTCACAGGACTGGCGATCCCGGGGAGCTCTGTGCCCATGGTACGGATGCTGTGACGCTGACCCGCGGATCCCAACTGGAACACGGAACCAGCGCCCGCACCGGCGGCTTGTTGGCTGAGCGATTGCGGCGTGATGGCGCTCTGCGGCGGCAGACCCTTGCCGAACGCTCCCGGCGCCAGCGATGGGATCGTGGATGCGGCCGTTGAAGACGTCATGGTCGGCGACTTACCGCCGCCCCCACCACTGGGCGTGGCTGCGGCGCCCACCGTCGGCGACTTGGTCATGGTCGTCGAAGGGGTGGGTGCGTGAGACTTGGGAGCCCCGGGAGCGACGAGCTTGCCGACACCGTGAGAGCCTTCGGCGAGCTTCACACCCTCTTCGTACGCACGCTGTAGGATGTTCACAGGTCGCCTCCGCTTTGATCTGTCTGGTAACTGAAGTGACGCAGCGGCTCGACGCCGGTAGCCGCAGCGGGAGGGCCTGGCTGCAACACGTTGTTCACGGCCGAAACAAAGTTGTCCGCGGCTTGTCCGTCTTCGCCCAGGTTGGCGTTGGTCTGGAAGGCTTGGTCGATCATGGTGCCGCGCCCTTCCGGACTCGTGGTCGGCTGCTGGTACTCCATGGTGTACGGACTCGAGCGCGTGTCGTCCAAACCAAACTTCATGAGTGCCGCCGTCACTCCTGTGCGGTAGGCGTGTTTGGTCATGTTACTCTCAAACTAGCACGACGCACTGGAAGCCATCTGCGCCAGTCTTTGGCACCTTTTGACGTATTGCAAGACTTGCAGATCGGGCGCAAGTTAGCGGGCCAATGAGTACCTCCGCGCGTAACGGGTATTACGTGATCGATCTCTTCAAAAGCGGTGTAACAAACCCAACAACGTCCGCCCCAGTAATCGATGCGTGCGGCTAGCTGCGTAGGTGTGACACAGCCGACTGCATCGCGACGATGTTGTCGGTCTTTCATCCATCGAATACGTGCACGCTCCGGGTTCTTTTGAAACCAGGCCCGCATCCATGCACGCCGTTTCTCCGGATCAGCCCAGTAAATTTCTCGTTGCCGTGCGTTGTAATCATCGCGTTTGCGATCACGGAGTAGCCGCGCCGCAGTGCGTACCTTTTCCGGGTCAGCAGCGAAAAGGCGTTGTTTGTGCGCTCGCTTAGTTTCGGCCACGGCTTTGCGATTGCGCGCTGTGTACGCCGAACACCGATCGGCCCAACACGGCTTACAGTGGCGCTGCCTTCCGTCTGAATAGCTGTTGTTCGTACCGAATTCGGTACGTGCTTTTAACTCACCACAAGTGCGACATGCGGACAACATGATCAGCTCGAATGGTGGAAACGAGAAACTGCGCGGTAGCCTGACCCCAAACTACCATACGCCGACTCAAGATTTCGGGAGATCTTCCAACTCTTAGCCTTGTCTTCGAACTCAGCCTTCAACACGGCAGCCAGCGCCAAATAGAGTGCTTGTTTGTCATCAAGACCAATGGGTTGCACATCACCGTCTTGATAGGTCAACTGATTACGCTGCTGCCGGAACGCCTCGCTCATGCAGAGGAACTCGGAGACGCCGATAAGCAGCAGCCAGATGTTGATGTTCTCCTGCGCATCGTTTGACGGCGGCGTCATCACATTGAAGCGCGCCACCGTGAACTTCATGGCTCGGTTGATGTCGTTGTCGGAGAACTCGGGGAGATCGAAGAGGACGTTCTCAACGCCCGTGCCAGGCACCTGTCCAGCCACATCACGAAGGAACATACGGATGTCCTCGTTCGTGATGGCCGGCGTGACGGTGGCTGTTGCTGTGACGGGCATCGGGACTCCTCGACAAAGGGTGTGGACGGAGAAGTATAGGCGCTAGACGAGGATCTCGCGGGCGTCCGGGCCATAGAGGCCCTCCTTGGCGAAGGAAATAACGTAAGAAAATCCGGTGGTGAGGAAGACGGGACTCACCCAGTTCCCCTGAGCGTCCGTCTGCGTCACTGCAAGAGCCACTGACGTCAGACCTTGATCGAAGTCAGACTTCTTGAACACACGCACCAACGCGCCTTCGATGGGAAGGCCCCCGATGGTTTGGTAGCGCAACGCGTTGGGCGTTCCGTAGTTGTGGTCCACTTTCACCGTGTTCGGGATCGCGGGCCCTGTTGCCGACGCCTGAAACGGCACAGACGGCTGGCTCTTGTTGAGCGCCAGATCATACGCGAACAACCGGTAGTACTTCGTCGTGTCGCCAGACGGATCCGTGTAGAAAAACTTCCCTGCGAGCGTGTCGTAGTTCGGCCCGAGCAGGTTGTGCGGGATGTTGACGAGCAACGTCCAGACGGGCGCGATGAGGTTATCCGCACGCTCGAGGTCGTAGCTCGCAATGTCTGGTTCTGCGCTGGGGGCCCAGCTGGCTTTCACGCTCATGGCTACACGTCCTCAGCAGAACCGCTCGGCGGAGCCGGCGGGTAGTTGGTTGGAGGGCTCTCCACAGCACCGCCAGATGGTGGTGCGGGAGCCGGATTCACGGGACCTGCGGTACCCACAGGTGGCAACGGCGGTGGGTTGAACAGCACCGCCACGGCAGCGCCGATCGGGGGGCCCGGCGCAGGGTTTGGCAGCGACGCTTCACCTGTGGGGGCCACAGGCGGCGGATCCAGAACTGCGCCACCATCCGGCGGAACCGGCGGAAAATTGATGTCGGGGCACTCGGTCAAGTAGCCCACAGTGGCGAGCGCCAGTGTCATGGCACCCTCGCGATCTGGAACGTCTTGGAGAGGTTCATGCCGTCATACGCGGCAGCGATCTGCCATGTGAACAGGAGACCCGTCGTTCCGCCAAGAGGACTGGTGGCAGCGGCTGCTGCCAGGTTCGCGGCAGAGTTGTACATGCGAAGTCGTGCGCTCGTGAGGCGCCCACCCACGTGGATCTCTTGATCCAGGAGTGCGTTCTCATGGTGAAGGCCGAGAAGCCGGATGATGTTCGTCTTGTCAGACGAAACCTCCAGCACCTCGGCGTCGCGGTCGTAGTCCGCGGGGATCGTGAGACCGGCGTCTTCGAAGAGCTCGTAGACTGCGCTGTAGTAGCCCTCGAGTGTGGACGTCCAGGTTACTGAGTAAAGACCCCCTGTTTGATGCAGGGGGTAGAGCGTAGTGATGATGCTTCCGAGGGTGTCGATGACCCGAACGCGAGCGTACAGATCTGTTCGGCCGTCAGGCACGAAGATCTGTAGCGGCACCGGTTCATTTAGGGTCGCCCTCAACATGATGATTCATCGCCTGTTCCTGCCTCGAACACAATCAGCTGCGTGCGCGCGCAAGGTCGAGAGGTACGAGAAAGAGACCGCTCTTTTCACCACGATCGCGTCGGCGCGAGCGCGCATCGGCGATACAAACGGCCAGCTCATTTGCACCAGACGCAGACTCGTCCATCTTCGACTGAAGCACGTCCAGCTCAGCGGTCAAAGCTGAGCCAGAGCGCATCTCGGCCTGGATCTTCAGCGCCAATGCAACATCCAGCTCGCCGACGAAACCCAACTGCTTCAACAGAGAACCAAGAAGGGCGTCATCGAACTGCGCCTTTTGCCCCACCGCCTTCAACAGCTGCTCTTGCGTGATCTTACCCAGACGCAACAGCACATTGCCGATGCTGGTCGGATCGTCGAAACCGTTGCGGGATCGCGATGCGTCGTGGTTTTTTTCGGCTGATTGGCGTTTTCTGAACAACATCATCCCTCCAACAACTTGACCGCTTCGATCAAGTGCTTTTGGTTCTCATTGCTGATCGTCAACACTTCAACCTGCTTAACCGTCATCTGGATCAAACGGTCATTCAAGTCTTGCTTCTCTTTGGCAAAAGCCGCGTGTGCGGTGCGGAGTTCCAAGTAGAAATGCCGCGTGATGAGCATGCAGATGCCCGTGATGGTCCAAGGCCCACCCTTTTGCAGCAATTCGACGAGTTGGCCCAACCACTCCATGACCCCCCCATTCTAGGGTGAACCGCGCGAAAGGGCTATCCGAGCTTCCCCTCCAACTTGGCTTTTCTGATAGCCGCACGGCCCTCGGCAATCATAGAGCGAACGTCATCGGGGCCCATAAGCAGGTTCAGTCCTGGCGCCACGGTGTCCAAGAAAACCACCTGCCCGTACTTCGCGTCCTCGATGTGCTCACGGTCAGCACCTGCGATCATGTTGTCGATGGATCCGGCGAGCCGATCCAACTTCGTCTTCGGTCGGGGGCGAACCTGGGGGTCCTTTGAGCCACGCACCTTCAACCCGATGACGGGGATCATAAGGTTCTTTCGGAACCAGCCGTCGTAGTCGAGGAGGAAGTTGGCGCCGCTCATCCCAGCGTCTTCGTGCAGGTCGCCGTCAATCGCGACCATGTCGAAGATGGGGAGGCACATGCTGGCGAAGAGACGGGGCGCCAAGTCACCCGTGGTGTGGATGTCGGTGCGACCCTTGGTCCAGTTGGAGCTGGCGATATGGAGACGGGGGCCCTTCAAGTCTTCGATCTTCTTCCCGAGAACGCGGGTGAACTCGGCTTGGAACTTCTTTCCCTGAATCTGGCCTTCCTGACCACCACCGAATGGCCAGATGTGTGGGTCAAGGAAATTGCGGGGAAGGAGATCACAAACCATCTCCTCCATCTGCTTCGAAGTCTGGAACTTGGCCTTGATGGCTGACGCCACAGAGCCACCACTCGTAGTGACGGCCTCTTCGACGTCGATGCCCATGTCCGTGAGCTCGCAGTACGCGCCCACCTGCACGGGGTAACGCGTGCCGGAACCAGAGGCGGCGGTACGGATGGTCTTGTACATCACGCACCGTCCTTGTTCGCGCGAAGCGTCTGCAACTCCGCCTCGAGGGCCTCGCTGCGTTTCTCCGCTTTCGTTGCACGGTTCTCGTTGTACTCCGCGCGCAGGTTCGCTGCGGCATACGCCTGATGATGCCCTTCGAGGGCGTTGGTCTTCTCACGATCCGCAGCGAGCAGAGAGCTGATCGAAGTGCGAAGGCCGCTGACCTCGTCCTTCAACAGCGTCCCCATCTTCTCGATGCCCGCAACACGCGATTCCATCTTCTTCTTCCAGTTTTCGTCATCATCGATTGACATGGCACCCTCACAAAAAAATCAGCGTTGCTTTGCACGAATGAGCGCTTCGATCTGTTCTGGCGTCAAACCTAGTGTTTCGGCTTTGACCTTGGCCAACGGCGGCCCGCTCTTGTCCTGCGCCAAACCATTGGCGTCGACTTCAGTGACAGAGATTTTGACCGTCTTGTCGGTGTCAGTCATGGTCAACTCCCAATGTACCAGCGGTACAACATGCCCACGCGGCGCTCAGCGCCGCCGGCGACGGCGTCCAGAGAACAGCGCAGAAACAGACCCGGCGCCACAGGTGCGACTGTGGGCATGACGATCGTGTCCTGGTAGATGGGCACGGGCGGCAGGCGGTAGTTCTTCACGTAGCGCACGAGCTCGATGGGCGTGCCAAGCGGCAACCCATGCAGTGTGTGCAGACCCAGGACGTTGTTCTTGTCCACGACGCTGAAATGGCACATGTCACCGGCAACGGCGCCGGAGATCCAGAACTGTCCTCCCTGCACCAACATCTGTGTCGTGACCTCGATGTCCAAGATCGTAGTGACGCCCGGCGCGCCGACGAGCTCATAGCCCTCCAGGCGGGCCTGCTCGCTGGCGCTCAGGAACGTTGGGGCGAAGACAGGGTTGCCCTTGCTGTCGACGTGGCCGCCAGTTGGCAGGGGCACGCCGTCGTGAGCCGCGATGACGGCGTCGAGTGCCACCTCCTCGGCCGGTGACAGCGGTGCGCGGAAGCGGAACGTGACCTGCACGTCGTCGAAGTCGATGGCGTCGAGGACGACGGTGATGGTAGTTGCCGCCGCGACTTGCGCATGAAGTGCGTCGGCGGCGATGATGCCGTCCGAGGCTGTGAAGGCGCTGCGAGCGCGGACGTAGTTGCTGCTCACGAGATCCTCCAGATCGAGATACTGGCGCGGCGAATGCTGATCGTTGCACTAGAGCTACCGCGACTGAAGTCGAGAGCCAGCGTGTGTGCGGCAGCGGAGAGGTTGAACTCCCGCGTGCCGCCGCGCGACTCCCACTGATTCGCGACTGTTTGTCGGTTGGTGTTTTCAGCCTGCGTCACGCCGTCGACTTGTAACCGCGTCTGCGGGTCGCGGTTGGTGGTCCCGGTGCTCACCTCGCAGTACCACGTGATCATGTAGCGGCCTGCTGGCAACACCGGCGTCGTCAGTGTGACCTTGTTGACGTAGGTTGTGTTGGCGTTCGTCGACGTGCCAAGGCTCTCAGCGTTCTGCCGCTGCGTGCCCCACGGCCACATCGCGTCGTGCTGCGTCTTGTCCGTCGACGACATGAAGCCAGCGACGCTGGTCGTCGCGGCGGCGTGCTGGCTGCCGCCACCCCGACTGCCGTGCTGCGCGTCCGTCGCCAGAACGCCGACCCGCACGTCGTCGGCGTTGACGACGATGCTGCCGTCGGCGTTGGCGACGACATTGAATGTGCGGTCAGCGGAGAGGTCGCCGCCGCCCGTGAGTCCGGCGCCAGCGATCACCTGTCGCGTGTTCTGCACGATGACAACCAATGTCACCGCGCTGTTCTTGAGCAGCTTTCCCGTGGTCCCGTCGAACAGGACGATGGCATCTGCGGTCGCCGAAGCGGGACCGTTGACGTTGCCTGACGCGGCCGGTCGCTGAAACCAAGCAGACCCGTCATAGATCCACTGACTGCCATCGTCAGTCTGATACGCCTCGTCACCTTCTTCGACGACGAGAGCGAGGCGAGCTGCGGCGTCGGCGACGACATCGAACGACGGCAGGGCGGATGATGGAATCTGAGCAGTTGGCACCTTGCCAGTGCCGTCAAGGCTGGCGAGTCCGTTGACCTGCGCCTTCTGCGCGGTGATGCGTGTGTCGGTCGCCGTGTTGAAGTCGCTGATCGTTGACGCCGTCTGCGTGCCGGTGTGCGTGGCGCGGTCTCGGAGTTGAGCGGCCGTGGCGCCGCCGGTCTGAGTCACGTTCAATGAAATCGGCTGTGCGAGTCCGTTGAGCTTCGTGACAATCTGCGCGCCGGTGTCGTTGACCTGTGCGCCAGCCTCGATGCCGTTGAGCTTGTTGCGTTCGGCCACGGAGGTGATGACGCCGCTGCCCGCGTCGGTGATGGCGTCGATGACAGCCTTGTTGCTGTGCGGGTGATGGGCAAACGGCAAGCCTGCGTGTGCACTGACCTGGTTGTCATCGAACGCTTGGGCCGCTGGGATCGTATCCCCGCCAGCCGACGCCGTGCGCAGCAGCGCGCCGCTGTTGAGGGCGGCGACGAGGTCGGCGCTGTTTTGTAGCGTTTGAAGATCGAAGGACAGCGCCAAGTCTCTCTCGACGCCGCTGGGGATAACGAGGCCAAGGTCGTCGACAGTGTAGCTGCTGGCTACTGTGCGCTTGACGAAGAACGTGGTGCTCACGAGTCCCTCCAACGCACGAACACGTCGTAGGCGATGTCCTGCACACCACCGGCCGGCGACGCCGCGAAGACGTCGATACGGTCGCCGGCGGCGAAGTCGATGTTCGCGGTGATGTTCGCGTACACAAAGGCCGTCAGCGTCGTCGTCAACACGCTGACGCCGTTCACGCGCACGTCAAGCTGCTTGGCAGGCTCACCGTCGGCGGCGAGCGCGACGACGCCGATGATGGTGCCGTCGCGAGGTGCGCGCACGCCCGTGCCTGTCTGCGGAGTCTGGATGCTGTTGTGGCGAAGGAGCTGGTTGTCGGCGTTGTCGTGGCCGAAGGAGAGCCGCGTCTCCGACGTCGACAGCCACTTCCCGCGCGTCTGATCTCGGAAGTAGAGGCCCTCGTAGCCGGCGTTGGTGTTGAGCCACAGGCTCGTGCCGTCGACCTCAGTGGGCGGCGTGGCGCCGACGTGGACCGGCGTGCTGTTGAGCATGTTCACGCGAATGCGCCCACTCGCATCCAGCTCTGGTACAGAGAACCCGCCACCTTGCTTGCGGAACGTGATGAGGCTTTGGAGCCAGACAAAGGGATTCATGACTTGGTCACCACGTTCTTCACCGGCACACTGCCCGTGTTCGTGACCACGGCCGTCAGCGTTTCGACGACGACGCCAGCCGCGTTGCGGTGCCTGGTGCGGGCACCAGTGATCAGACCGTCTCCGTCTGCGGTCAGGCTGTCCATGTCGCGAATGAGCGTGCCGCCACCAACGTCCTGCGCCGTGACACTGACGATCACACCATCAGCGTTGAAGACCGGGACCTGTTCGTGGCTCTCATTGAGCGCGTGTGTGAAGTGGTCAAAATCCTCGTGCTGGGACTCACTGATGCCGCCGCCGGAACGCGGGTTGAACACGCCAAGGCCGTCACGAAGCTGGAACTCACCGACGCTAGGGTCGTAGGTCATCGCTCCGTTCTGCGATGGAGAAGCGCCCGCATCCGTCTCGAAGCGGATTTCCTCGTTCTCGACGAGCGGCCCTGCTTTCCTATCAGGAGTTGCGGGCACGCCTGTCACCCTTCTTCTTGGGCCTCTCTTCCTGGGCTGCCTTCTTCGCAGCCTCAGCAGCGTCCTCGGCCGCGTACTGCTGCTTGATCGTGGGCTTCGGGCCCACGTCCTCGGGTGCGACGTCCTCAGCAGCGGCAGCGGCGAGAATAGATCGGACCTTGTTCTCTTCGTCCGTCTTGAACTTCGACACCGATGCCACAGCCGCCTCGAAGCCCATGACCCGACCTTGGGCCATAGCCTTCGCCTGATGACTGCCAGCAACAAAGCTGCTGGCCACGCCCTTGGCCTTCATCAACCAGGACGTGACCAGCTTGCCTTGTTCCAAATCAAGAGTCCCACCATCAATCTCTTTCTGGACCGCAGCAATGACACCGTCGATTCCATCGGCGATCTTCACTGCTGCGGCACCAGAGCCATCAGCTCGAGACACATCACCTTTTGCAGCCTCGAGAGCGTCATCCATACGGACGCCGATCTCGTTGGCGGTGTGGATGCGGACCTCAGCTTTGGCGAGACTGCTCATGGGTAGTTCCTATCAGATCTTCTTGACGATGCAGATGACGTCGCCGTTCTTGACCTTGTGCTCGAATCGCAGGGCGGCGGCGGGGGTCAGCGTCGAACCGGGGTAGTAGTCGTTGTTGGCACCCGAGTTGGCACCGGGGCGCTCGAGCTGGCCGTTGTAGTACACGTCGTAGTCGTTGAGGAAATCTCCCGCACTCATGTCCGGGAACGCGCCGTCGATGTTGCCGGCGGCGAGCGAGATGTCGATGTCCGCGTTCACGTTCGCCGTGACGTTGTGGTAGGTCTTGGTCTCGTTGCCCTGCGTGTAAGCGAGGTTGATGGCCTGCAACAGGCTGACCTCGCCAAAGTTCGTCTCGAAGTCGTCCCACTCAGCCGTGGTGTCCGAGAGCTTGATGCCGCTGGTCTGCGACCAGGTGCTGCCGGTCTGGTTGCCATCGTCGAGGTAGAGCTCGGCTGCGCCGAGGATGCGAAGATCATTCGCGCCCGTGCTCTCGATCAGACCGTTGGTCTCACCGATGTTGATGCGCTGACCGGCGGTGCCGACACGGAGGCCGTTGGCGAAGTCATTGATCACGGCGTCGACGTTGAACACGTCGACGGCCGCGTTGACCTGCACCTCGCTGGTGCCGCCGCCGCTGCCTTCGACGACTGCGAGGAGCTCCGCGTTGGCCAGGTCCCGTAGTGCCCAGCGGATGCCGCCACTATTGAGATCCAAGAACGCATTGGTCGTCTGCTCGACCGGCGTGGTGCCTTGGTTGTCGTAGGCCACCTGGCGCGTAACCGTCGTCGACGCCGGCACGTCGACCGTGCTGCCCTTGAGAAAGTCCTGCTCATTCAGATCTTCGAGGGCCTTACGTTCGATGGCGCTGTAGTGGATGATCTTGCCGGCGAGGTCAGAAGACGGCACGGCTTCCAATGCAGAACCTGTCGCGTTCTGACGCACGAAGCTGAGCTGCACGCGGTTCGGTGTCGTGGTCGTGGCCGTGCTGCCGTCGGTGGAGCTCTCGCTGTGAAACAGCGCATAGACCACGCGCTCACTCGACAGAATGGGATCATGTGTGACGCTGTCGACGACCGGACACAGGTTCTTCGGGCTCAGCGCATTCGCGCCACCGACGAGCGTAAGAGAGTGCGCGCCGAAGGTACCGCCGTGCGCTGCCGCGACCGTGCCACGAGTCGTGACAGCGCCGATGGCGAGGGTGGTGTTGCCGGGGAGCTGCGACGCCAGGCTCAAGATTGCGACGCTGCTGTTCGCTCCACCACTGAGAGTCGCCCCACCCCACGATGCATTGGCCGCCGTCGTCGTCGTGGCATAGGCGTTACCGGCCGTGCCTCCGATCTTCGCCGCCACATCCATCGTGTCGCCGGCACCGGCAAGGGCACTGACGAAGGTGTTCGCAGTCGTTGCAGCAGCGTAGAGCGTGCCGGAGCCTGCTGCGAGGTTGATGGCCGCGATGAGGTTGTCGAGCGAGTCGCTGGCGCTGGCGCCGATGAGCACATTGCCGTCGACGTTTGTGAGTGCCGACTGGAACGTGTACGTCTTTCCACCGGCGTTGACGGTCTCACCGCCGGCGAAGTTGGCCGTCGCCGTGAGAGTGCCAGTCGCCAGCGTGCCGACGGGGACGTCGTTGATGTTGAAGACTTGGACGAGGACGCGCTTGCGCTCGAGGTCATGGAGCTCTTGGTTCAGGTTCTGAACGCCGCGCTTGACGCCGTTCTCGAACGTCACCGGAGCGACGAGGTCGTCGTACCAGTTGCCCGTCTGCACATCGCGCAAAAGGCTTGCGATGGAGCGGAGGTTGTTGAGGTCGTCCTCGATGGTAACCGACGCGCTCTCCATCGCCGACGCAGGCGCGACGTTGTCGACGAAGAGGTCGGAACTGCGGATCTGCTCAGCCTGGCGGAAGAATGTGCGGGCCATGGTGGTGCTCCTGTGCGACGGTCAAAAACCGACCTACGCAGAAATATAGTCTGCAAGTAGGTGATCTCCCACTTTGGGAATCACCAAGAAATTGACGGTGTCGTAGCCTGCGCCGGGACCGCCGGACTCCGTGATGCTGTAGTCGAGCGTCAACGAAAGTCGCTGCCCGTTGTAGTAGACCGCGTGTGCCGCTGGGTTAAACTTGTCCGGCGTCGTGTACACCTGGTTCACGCCGTTGATCGGACCCGCGAGTCCGACACCGTACTTCTGCGTATGGGCCCGCCGTCGCGCAATGATCACCGTCGACCTCCTAAGAAAAAAGGCACCACAGGGGTGCCTTTTCTCCGAGAGGCACCACCCGTATCAACTACGGGATGCTGGTGAAGTCGATGACCTGGAACGACAGGCGGTTGCCGATGCCGAGGCCGGGAGCCGCGTAGGTCCAGAACGTGATCAGGTCCGCTTCCTGCTTGATGTACAGGGTCGCATCTTGCAGGAGGTAGAAGTTCCCGAGGTAGTTCTCGGGGCTGTACACGAAGACCTTCTTGGGGTCGTGGATGTGCGACTTGATCGTGGTGACGACGGGCATGCCCCACAGGCGCTCCTCGTTCTCCACGCCTTCGTCATAGTGCCGCGACGCCACGTCGTTGCCGACGTCGGTGGCGGGCAGATCGAGAGCCTCGTAGTACAGGCCCTTGGTCATGGTCAGCTTGCCGATGGGACGACGGCGACCCACGAGCTTCTGGAACGCCTTCTTGAAGGCGGTCGAGTTGAAGGCTGAGCCGACCGTGATCTGCTCACCGGGGTTGAGCGCCGCGAGCTCGTCGATGGTCGCCTGGAACTTGAGGTCTTCCTGGTCGGCCATGTCTTTGACGCTGTTGTCAGACAGCATCTTGCGGATGTCGTTCTGGTACGTCATCAGCTGGAACTTCGACTTGGTGAAGTGCTGCGACTCGGTCTTTCCGAAGAAGATCGAGTAGCGCGGGCCCTTGAACCAGGTCCGCGGGCCAGCGCCCTGGAACTGGACGAAGGTCGCCACCGACTTCGGCTCCTTCTCGACGATCTTCTTGGGCTCGTCCGTGTTTTCGTCACGGTCGATCTCGTCGTCCGTGAGCAACACGGGCGTGAGGATCTCACGCGCGTACGACTCCTGACGGACGATTTCGCGGATGAAGGCCGAGCCCTCCGCCGCTGCTTCCTTGATCCGCCCGTCCTCGATCTTCTTCACGAAGTTCGAGTTGATGAACTGGGCGGAAACCTGTTGGGTCTCAGTTCGGTAGCCACTCATGTGATCTCTCCAGAGGTTCCAGGCTTACGCCCAGAAAGGGGTTAAAGGTGATGGGATCAGGCCGCGAAGCCAGCGCCCTGGGGAACGATGACCTGCAGAACGCCGTTGACGCTGTCGAGGCCCGCGGGACCGACGACACCCAGGAGCGGCTGCGTGACGGCCGTGCGCAGGATGACCTTGCCGGCGTTGCCACCCGAGCCGTACGACACCTGCGCGCCGGGGACGTAGGCGCCAGCGACGAACTGGTCGGTGAGCATGGTGAAGCCGCCGGCGAGAACCGTCAGCTTCTGCACGAAGGCGCCCGACAGGTCGGTGTTGCCGTCGAGGGTGACGAACGCCATCTTGGCGGTCAGCGGGGCGGCCACGACGTCCACAGCGGACGCGAGGACAGCCTTGCCAGTCGAGTTCATCTCGATGATGGCGCCAGGCGGGATCACGCCCGGCTGGGGCGTGCCGTTGATGCCGAGGGCCGGCGGACTGTCGACAGCGAGCACCTGGGCGATCGCCGCCAAGGCCATGGGGTTGTCAACAGAGACGATGTCGAACTTGGAGTTGAGCAGGCTCATGGTGTTTCCTCGTCGTGCCGGTCAGGCGATCAGGAGTTGATGAAGGACTCGAACCGTTCGTTGGCCGCTGCGAGCCGTTCCTTCTTGGTCATCGGAGCAGCCGAGCCGGTCTTGTCGCTGGAGGATCCCAGCGTCTCGACCGTCCCCGTCTTTTCGACGAGCCTCGAAACGGTCGTCAAGACGTCCTCGTCGGACGCCGCCAGCTTCTGGCGAACGTCCTCGGGGAGATCATCGCCAGTCGCTTCGGCGAACTTGGCAGCGAACGCCTGGACGGCGTTGTCGCGCGCGGTCTTCACGGCAGCCTGCTTCTCAGCTTCCTGTCCGTCGATGAACGCGGCCGTCTGGTCCAGAACGGTGGCGACCTTGAGCAGAAAATCAGCGCGCATTGGGCGTCACCTTCTTCCGGAGGACGTTCAGGCCGTGAGCGGCCTTGATGGTCTGCGCGCAGCGCATTTCCTTGTCCGCCTCGACTTCAGAGGCGAACTTGCGCAGCTGCGCAGCGAGTTGGCGGAGTTGATCAGCGGTCATGCTTCTCCAGGAACTTGGCGAGATCGGTGTAGCTGATCTCGGGGTTCTCCGCCTCCTCACGAACACTGGCAGCTGTCTTGGTGAGCAGCTGCGCCACCGCCGTCTTGACGGTGACTTTTGAAGTATGGGACAGGGCAGCGGTTTTCACCAACTGCTCCTGCGCCACCTTCTGCATCACCTCGTCGGCGAGGTTGCCGACGGAGACCTTCGTACGACGCGTCATCGGCGTTGCTCCTTCGTGTCACGCGCGATCACGTCACGCACCGCGGGGATGCGCGACGCGACCTTCACCAACGCCGCCGTCACCGTCGACGGCAACTTGGCCTCGGCGGTCTTCACGAGCTCAGCGTAGGTGTTGCGCGTGGTGGCGTCGTACATGGCTCAGCCCGTCACCGCGTCGAGGACGTCGCTCATGACAGCCGCGCCCTTGAGGAACTCGAAGGACGCCGTCTTGTAGATGGCCTCCACCGTGTCGTTGTAGCCGCGGACCTGTTCGTCGGCGGCCTGCTTCTCGAGCGCGGCCTTCGTCTCGGCGTAGCCCATGTTCTGTGCCTGCGCGACCATGCCAGGGTTCTCGGCGGCGAGCTTGGCGTAGTTGGTGCCGGCGGGAACGGCGGGCGCCTGGGCGTTGAGCTCGGCGGCCTTGGTCTGCCACTGGCCGAGACGCGCGACGAAGGCATCGGCGAACGCCGCGCCCATCACCTGCGCCTGCTTGACCTGCGCGTCCTGCTCGGTGGCAGCCATGTCGGCGGCGACCTTCATGACGTCGTCGACCGGCGAGGTCTTGGCGCTGGCGGTCTTCGTCGCGGGAGCGGCGGCCAGTGCGTCGCTGAGCGCGCCGACCAAGCCGTCACGGGGAGCGGCGGTCTTCGTCGCGGGGGCGGCGCTGGCCACAGTGGCGTCCGACGCCTCCTTCGTGGCTTCTTGGGACTGGCGGATGCCTGAGAGAATCTTGTCGATCTTCATCGGAAAACCTCGCGTGAGGGAAGTGTAGGTACCACCGAACAGAAACACAAACTAGCGCACAACCACGCGCCCCAGTTTTTCCGCAGCGACGTCCACGTCGACAGCGGGGAGAACAACACTGTCACGAACATCCGTGAGCACGTCCTGCATGTACGATGCGAACTTGCCCACGAGATTCTTACCTGCCCCGTAGAGCGCCAACCCCGACAAGAACGCCATCGCCGGGTGATCCGACGAGTACTGACCGACGCGATCGACCAGCTGCTTGTGAATTGGCTGGTTGGGGTCGTTGACGGGATAGCCTCGACGGAGGCGTGAGTCGTAGTCGTGGCCCAGCGCGGCGACCAGTGCGGCCGAGCCAAGCACGGGAAGGCCCGCGCCGTACTCGCTGGCACGCTTTACTGCGTGAAGTTCCGTGAGCGTGGGGATGTCGACCCCCTCCTCGGTGCGGTACTGCGCGCCGGCGCTCGGGCGAAGGTGCTGATAGCCGAGCAGGGCGCCCGTACCCAGAGCCAGCGGCTTGAGCACCGACGGGATGTTCGGCGACAACAGCTTGTACGCGCCACCGAGCAGAGCCGCGCCGCCAACCATCTTCATCAGCTGCTTCTTCGCGATCTCGTCGTGAGCATCGCGCGCAGCGCCACGGGTGGTCTGGTAGAGTTGGCCCGTGTTCGGGTCCGTCACGTGAAGCGTGTCGGTCCACAGTGGCTCTTCTTTCCGGAAATCCTGGGGGATCAGCGAACGCGACAGGTAGTCGCCGATAGTGGACCGCTTCTCCAGGTACTTCTGCGCCTGGGCGGCGATCTCTGGGCGCACGTTCGACGCGCGGATGTCGAACAGCTGCGACTGCATCACCTGGTCAAGAAGCTGCGGGTGCTGTGCGTAGAGGTCGAACACCTGACCCTGCATGGCCACGCACGCGTCGAGCGTTTCTTCGGAGATGTGCGCCCCTGGCGCAAGTCGCGCCACCATCAACCGGATGAACTCCGGGGTAGTCAGGATGACGCCGGCCGCCGAAAGCGTCGACAGCGTCTCCGCAACAGGGTGCTTGGCGAGGGTCTGGATCGTCGTCGGGTCCATCTCGGGCATGCGCTGCAACGCCGGACGGATGGTGCGGTGGTACTGCTGGACGTTACGCGCCTCGGCCTCCGAAAGCGGTGACGTCTTGAAATCCACGGGAACACCGCGGATCGTCTTGTCGATGTCCGACAGCTTCTGGATGGCCGCGCGCTTCTCGTCGACGCGGTCGAGGTAGTCCCCCGAATCCGCGGCAGACCGGATGTTGTAGACGCCGTGCTCGGCGACCTTCTTGAGCATGTAGCCCGTCTGATCCGCGGGACGCACAACCCAGGAGATGTCGAAGAACCGTGGCGACGGGTTCAACGCACCGGCGCGCAGGCCAGACTTGTGCACCTGGCGCATACCGTTCTTCAGGTGCTCGCAGTACTGCTTGCGCGTCGGGGCGCGGTGACCGCAGATCGTGCAGACGTCGTACTTGATGCGGCAGCCCATCGACACGGCCGGAAAGTCACCGTCGGCGATACGCTCGGCGAGATCCGGCGCCTTGGCGTTCTCCACACCGATGAGCAGTTCGACACGGTGCATCTGCGGGTTCCAGAACGCCTTGAGGACGTCGCCGCAAGCCTTCAGCGGATCAGTGTTCTGGTGGTGCCGGTAGACCTTGCCGTGCTCCTCGAACGAGAGGTAGTGCTGCAGCAGCGTCTCGTCCTGCGAAACCCATGCGCCGTTGTCTGCGCGACAGCAGCCGCACGTCGGCTGCATCCCGGGCTTGTAGGCGTACTCGTTGAACCCGTCGCCGTTGCGATTCAGGTCGTAGCGTTCGTAGGCGCCCAGGGCCAGCACGAGGACGATCGTCGTCCCCGGCTTGGGCTGCACCGACTTGATGTAGTCCGACGCCTCGCTGGCCGTCTTCGTCGAAAAGGACTCGCGCAACGGCCGGCCGTTGGCGCCCCAAAGGAGCACCGGCTGCACCGTGGCTTCACCCGTGGCGAAGTGATCGTCGAGGTCGTAGACCTTTCTCACGGCAGGACCTCTCCGATCAGGGACATGATGTACTCGCGGCCGAGCAGCTGACACCGCTCCGCCGCCAGCTTGCTCTCTCCCTCGAGCATCGGCAACTGCTCAAGCAGGACTTCGTCCACGAAGACGGCCGCGGCGATCTTCGGCAGGAGGTCCGCGAGGTGGTCTGGCGACGCGGCGGTCTTGGCGCCGAAGTCCGCGTGCGCCGCGTGGAGCTGCATGACGGTGTCGACCACGCCCACCGCCATGGCTTCCTTCTGGGCCAGGCCGTCAGCGGCCCGTGTGCCGCGAGAAACCTCGCGCAGGCGCTCGTAGGCGTCGTAGGCGGTACCGGCGATCTTGATCTGCGCGTCCAGGAGGTCGTCGCCCTCGAGGGGCTGCGCATCAAGCAGGGCGGCGGTCTTCACCGCCTGGTACGTGGAGGCGTAGACGTGCGTCACGGTCAACCCCGCAGGTTCTTCAGCGCGTCGAGGCCCGACACAATGTCGCGCCATTCCTGCTGCTGCGTCGCGATCTTGGTGCCGATGAGCTGCGCCACCGAGTGCGCGGTCACGTCGGGGAGGTCGTACATGGCCGCAGCCAGCTTGTGGAAGCCGTGCGTCTGTACGCACTGGACGATCTCAGCCGGCATCTTGTCCATCATGGCGTCGAGCTCGGCGGTCTTGTCGTGCAGGGGGTTGCTCATTTGCGGTCTCCCGAGCCGTGCAGGCCCTTCTCAGTGTCGATGAGGGTCTTGATCGTGGCGTAGTTGACGCCCGCGGCCCCGCCGACAACCGCTTCCCGCAGGAACGACCGCACAGCGTTGACGTCCAGCGACAGCGACGGCGCGAACCGGACCATGGTCTGGAAGGCCTCGGTCAGCGTCTGCATCGCGTGCGGTGTACGGGAGACAGCATCCTGCACAACGGGGTCGGTGCGCACAATGCTCTCGAACAGGCGCTGCCGCTTGGGATCCACGATCAGCGAATTGTGCAGCGAGCCGATGCCGCCGCCCAGAACGCTGAGGATGGCCTTCGCCACGCCGCCGCCGACGCCCTGCCCGACACCGCTGGTGAATGAGTCGAACGTGTGTCCACCCACGCTGCCCGGGATGCTCCCGAACGAGCGGTCTGGCAGTTTGGCGCGCACCGCGGCCTTCTTCTCGAGGAACAGATCGAGGTGATTCATCTTGGTAAACATAGGTGACATTTGCAGATTCATGAGCTCATCCTCACGCCGCTGGTGGTGTGCGCCAAAGGAGCTGGCCAGGATCGGTGCCAGCGCCAGTGCACCCGCGACGACGGGCAGGTTCTTGGCCGAAGTGGCGTGGGCGCCGGCGGCTCCCAGCTCCCGAAAGAGCGCGGGGCCTTCGTGCGAAAGGGGCGCCATCACGCGCTTCGCCACCCGGGAGCCCACGTCGGCCGCGCGCGCAGTGCCCCGGCCGATGCCGGCAGCGACGTCAATGATCCCCTGCCCGCGGGCGATCTCGGCGGGCAAGGCGCGCCGGCCGGCGGCACGCAGGTCCGCTGCAACCTGCGTTGGGTTGTGCCCCACCGCAAGCTTTTCAAACAACGCTTCGACCTGTTGCTTGAACAGCGGGTTCATTGGATCACCGTCCCATCGCCGGCATGTTCTGCTTGATCCACGCCAGGCTGGCGACGAACTTGTCGTAGTCGGCGCGAGCGTCGAGCGCCTGCTTCAACAGGCGCAGCTCAGCGGTGTCCTCGGTGACGTGGTGACCCTGCAGGGACGCCACCTTCTCCGACGACGGCTTCGGGATGGTCGGCAGGCGCGCCGTTTCGCGCAGACAGACGATCTCCGGCCAGCAGTCCAGGCCGTGCTCGGCGAAGGCGTCCTTCTCGAAGGAGGCGTATGCCGGACCGTAACCGGGCGCCTTGCGGAACTCCGCAGCGAGCTTGCTCAGGGTGGATTCCCAGAGCGTCCCGGCGCTGAGCCGCTCCATCTCGAACTCGCTGGCCAGCTTGCGGAGGGCGAGCACCGCGAGGTCGCGCCGCATCGGTCGCGGGGCGCTCTCCTGGTCGAGCTCGGACGCGGTCTTCTCGCGGCCGGGGGCCTCGAGCTCAAACCCGCGCCGCTTGGCGCTCATCTGGTCAGGCAGCTCCCAGGACGCGAGCTTGTCGTTGTGGATGTTGGCCGTCTGGGGGTCAGACTGCGCGGAGTCGACGATGCGGTGAATCACGGCTTCGGGGTCTCCTGACTCGAATTCGATCATCTTGTCGCCACCGTTGGCGGCGTCCCTGCTCTTGAAGAGCTCCTGGAACGTCGCCACGTTGGCCAAGCGCACCAGCGTCCGGATCTCGTCCGGCTGCAAGTTCTCGTCGCGCGCGACCTTCTCAGACAGATCGTTGAGCGTCTTCTTGGTGACGGCATGGTCGCGGGCGATGCGGCCCGCGCGCTCGACGAATTCGGCTTCATTCCAACGGGCCATGTGTCACTCCTAGTGCAAGATGTCCGCGAGCGGAACGGCGAAGTCGTCCGGGCCGACGGTTTCGTCACGCTGCCCCAGCGCGATCTGGAGCTCTTCAACCGCCTGCTTGGCCGTCGACGGGTTGATACGCTCGGTCAACTCGGCGTTCTTGATGGCCGTCGCCCACCACTTGTGGGCTTCCTTCGTCACGCCAGTGGTCAGCCCGTTGCCTTTGTGCGCCATGCCGCGCATGTACGAATCGATCATGGTGCGATTGATGATCTCGCGAGCGTCGATGGTGGCACGTGGCTTGCCGTACGCCCAGTGCAGGTAGTCGGGACCCACCTGCACGGCGGTCTTGACCAGCTCCTTGCCGTAGGCGCTGCTGTCATAGCGCGCCGCGTAGCTGATGACCTCGAGTTTGTTCCGGAACACCGACGTGTCCATGAAGAGGAACATGTACGTCTCGATGACGTCGAGATCGATGTCGAACAGGCCTTTGAGCTCCGACAGAGGACAGCGCGTCAAGAGGAACGCGTCCAGGATGGCGCGATGCTCCTCTTCCTCGTGCAAATCGAAGGCGTACTGCACCAGGTCCGACGAGCAGGGCGCGTTGTCGTAGATCGCGTACAGCGCAGCCATGCGCGGCTCAGTCGGGATTGTACCCGTCCGAGCCGCTTCAAGAACTTCGCGGTACCGATGATCCGGGGCCTTCCGCATCACTGCTCCATGGCGGTGGCGTCGTTCGGGCCACGCATGGTGGCCGCATTCTGGTTGATCTTCAGGATCAGATCACCCAGACCCTTGAACACCGTCCGCAGGTTGTCTTCGAGGCTGATGTACGTGTCGGTGCCGATGTCACCCTTGATGGTCTCCTCGTCCATCCAGAGCGACAGCAGCACGCGGCCGATGTTGTCCAGCGACTTCTCGAGGTTCGGCACGTACGCGCTGACCAGGTCCTTGAGCGCAGGAGCCTGCGCCATCGACGACAGCGCCGCGGCGTCGAAGGTGCCTGCGTCATTGAGCTGGCCCGCCTGCTCCATGAACTGCGGGTTCACCTGACCCATGATGCTCTCGACACTGCCGTCGTCCGAGTTCATGGTGGCCTGGGGCGGCTGCTGCTGTTGCTGCGACGGGTCCATGCCGGGCTGGGCGCCGGGCTGCATGCCGGGCTGGGCGCCGGGCTGCATGCCGGGCTGGGCGCCGGGCTGCATCTGCGACGGGTCGCCGCCCATGCCACCGGCCGGCGGTGCGCCGCCAGGGCCGGGCTGCATCGGCGGGGCACCGCCACCCATCATCGACGGATCCATCGGACCGCCCATGGCCGCCGCGGCGGCGGCAGGGGCACCCATGGCCCCACCACCACCTGCGATCATGTTGGTGCGCTGCTGGATCTGCTGCAGAAGGGTCATCTGCGACTGCAGGCCCTGCTGCTGCATCATCAGGTTCTGCATGGCCTCGGCGACGGCCATGTCGACCGGCGCGGGGGCCTGGGGCGCCATCGGAGCGCCCTGCACACCCTGCATGGCGGCCTGCGCGGGGTCCATCGGCGCGCCGGGCTGCGCGCCAGCCTGGGCGTTCGGGTCCGCGCCCTGCGCCGGGGTCGCTTCACCAGCGGCGACCTTGAGGTACGCCGCGACCTTGGTGTACGTCGAGGGCGACAGGGTCCAGAACTCGAACTTGCCCACGGCGGCGGCCGTCTTGAGCGCGTGGTCCGCATCTTCCACGCTGATGTGCGCTTCCTCCGCCAGCTTGCGGAGCGCGGGCACGAACTCGTACGCGGTCTTCGGCGCTGCGCCGAAGGTGAAGCCGTGCGTGCCCGACTTGACGGTGATCTTCTCACCGCCGTTCTGGAGCACGCCCTGCAGCGACCAGCGGAGGATCTGCTCGGGTGTGGTGAGGAAGTCGCCCTGGACGAGTGTGCTGTCTTCCTTGGCCGGCAGGAACGCGAAGTCGCTGGGCAAGTAGACGGTGTCGCCGTGCGCCGGCACCATCAGCTTGCTGACCGGGGAGTTCTTGTCGATGATCAGGGTGCGGCGGGCAAGACCCACCTGGACCACGATCTGGCGAACGCCATCACCCAGGTCCGTGACCCGGTGGATCTCGACCGGTGTGGTCGCCACGAAGGACGCACCGCGACGCTGAATGAAGATGCCGTGCTGGCCGGCGCGGGGGCCCGCCTGAGCCGTGTCGCTGACGACGGCCTTGAACACCTTCGAGCCCTCGAGCTCGCCGATGTCGACGGCGTCGCCAATCAGGCGCTGCGCGTCGATCAGCCGGCCGTCTTCGGTGATGCCGACGTAGCGCTGAACGAAGGGCTGGTCGCTGTGACGCAAGCCATCATCGCCGGGCACGCGATAGTGGACGCCGTGCCCCTGATCCGCGTTTGCAGGGGAGACGTTGGTCTGGCGGAAGCGGATGTTTCGCGCTGGAACGCGACGACCAGAGCCGTCGTTGAAGAGGTTGATAGGGTTGCCGACGACGAGCGCCACGACCGGCTTGCCGTCGTTCTTCCAGAGCCGGTACGCCCCGGAGTCCTTGGGCTCCTGCAGATCCAGGTACGGCTGCACCTGCATCGACCGGTTCAGGTCCTTGCGGCTGTCCTTGGCGAAGTAGCCCTTGAGCGAGACCCCGCTGAACGCCAGCGGCGCCTGCGGCCCAAAGATCTCCTTGAACTCGCCGGGCTTGGTGGACTTGTCCGCCACGTAGAGCGCGCCGGACCGGGAGAGCTTGGCGCCGTAGTCAGCCACCTTCTCCTGGCGGAGCGTGAGCGCGCTGATCAACGGCTTCTCACCGTAGAAGTGCACCGCCTGCTTGAGCAGCTTCGGTGTGGTCTCCAGGAGGCGCGCCGTGGCCTGCTTCACGCGGTTGGGGGCCGCCTCGAGGAACGACAGGAAAGCCAGCTTCGGCTCATCCTGATGGCGCGCCTCGTCGAAGACGCGGCCGGCGTTGTCCGACGCGTAGCTGTACCGGCCCGTCGTCGGCGGCACCACGGTGTTGCGGATGTCGACGTCGGTGTTGAGCGTCGTCGGCGCCGTCACGCTGGTGCCGAGCTCGCCCATCGACATCTTGTCGAGCTCCTGCAGCCACTCTTTGGTGAGCGGCACGAACACGTTCATGTCCTTGAAGTACAGGATGTCCAGCGGCTTGACCTGGTTCTCGGCCATGACGACCGGGATGTACAGCGTCTGCTTGTTGCGCATCACGACGAAGGCGCCGACACCGGCGCCAGCTTCCGCGTCACTGTCCAAGATCTTGAACGTGATCACGTCCGGCGCGATGTTCGGCAGCTTGTTGATGAGCACGTTGTACGCCATGCTCGAGAGTCCCTGTTCGAAGAGAGACTTGGCTTGATCGCTGGTGCCACCGGGCGCGGCCATTCCCTGCGTGCGGGGGGACATCATCGGCATGTGAGCTCCTGGAGACAGTCGACACCCAAATATAGGTGCCGTCGAAAAAATACGCGACTGAAGATAGATGAAGCCGGGCCAATCACCGAAGTGAGCGGCCCGGCTTCAATCAGACCCGACGCTGGTCTCAGGTGGCCGGCGCGGACGCGATCCGGCGCACGCTCTCGAGCAGCGAGCTTTCCTTCTTGGCGCTCGTCTCGGCGGCGGTCTTGTGCGCCTCGGTGATGTACGCCTGGCGGCCATCACGATCGAGGCCCATCATGGCCTTCACGGCGGCGACCTTCTGCTCGTCGGAGTAGCTGGCCGGAAGCGACGACAGGACGTCCTCCGCGCACTTGTTGAAGAGCAGGGTGTACGCCTCGTCGGACGAGAGCTTCGACGCCTGGGTCACCGAGTTGGATCCGCTGGGGCTGTTGCTCGGCGCCTTCGGGTGCACCTGTTCCTTGCCGACGCGTGCGGCGGCGTCCTCGCCGATGTTCGTGTTGCCCACACCGACGTGGTAGGCCTCGGGGGCGCGGTTCTTGAGATCGAGCGCGGCGACCGAGTCGGACTTGGCCGCGTCGGTCTCCTTGTTCTTGGTCGACGCCGGCGACGCCACGCCGATCAGGGTCGAGGCAGCCTGCTTGAGCTGGGCGCGGAGGCCCAGGAGCGCGGCCGACTTGTGGGCGTCGGAGTTGACCGAGTTGGTGCCGCTGGGGCTGTTGCTCGGGCTCACCGTGGGCGCGCCCTGGTGGCCGATCTCACCCTTGGCGGTCTCGAGAGCCGTGTTGCCCGCGCCGTCGTGGTACTGGCCCTGTGGACGCTGCTTCTGGTCGAGCGCGGCGACCGAGTCGTTCTTCGCGGCAGCGGCCGGCGTGTTCTGGGCGTCGCCGCCGTGCATCAGGGCGCCCTGGGGGCTGGCGGTTTTCTGCGAGACCTCGGCGGCAGCCTTCTCCATGCAGGCGATGGCGGCGTTGCTGGCCAGATCCTCGACCGGCGTGTAGGAGGCTTCCTTGAGGATGTAGGCCGCGGCCTTGGCCGCCTCGACCGCCTCGTCCGGGGGCGGGCCGCCACCTTCGGGGATCTTCGGGAGCGGGGGCGCGCCGGGAGGAGCGCCGGCGTCAGGGCCGATGCCCGCCTGCTCCTGGAGGGCGTGGCCGATGGCGATCAGCTTCTGCGCGATGGCGGCGACGTCTTCGGGAGAGTGACCACCCTCCTCGGCCACCTCGGGCATGGGCGACGCGTCGGCGACCGCATCCGCGACTTCGTCCATCGCGACCTTGGAAGGGAAGTTGACGAGGTTTCGACGAACGAGCTCGTGGGCCATGCCCCGAACCGCAGCGCGCTTGAACAGACCCATGGTGCTTCTCCTCGATGACTGGCCCAAAGACTAGACCAGGGGTGGTTATCAGACAAACAGCTGAACGCCCCAACATAGGGGACTTGGTGGTCAGCCGCCAAACTCCGTTGGACGGCGGGTTACCTGACTCATTGTCGATGACAACGGCGACACGGCGGGCCGCGGCGCAAATTGCGGGAGGATGCGACGATCCGCCGGAGGTTCCCGCGAAGGATGAGGGCGCGGCGGCGCCGACGACGATGTACGGTTGAACAAGCGACCGACGTGCTCGCCAAGAGACGCACCCAGCGTACCGCCAGCCATGTTGCCTGCGAGCCCCAAAGGCGCGCCAACCAGGCCCCCCAGAAGAGCGCCAATGGATGATCCGAGCGCAGAGCCCCGCTCAGACGCCGGAGCGTGTGCCGTTTGATACAGGCCGTACAACGGCAAGCCGTAGTTGAGCGTGGCGTTCAACGCCGTCATGCCCGGGCTCCCGGGCACGTGCGGATTTGCTGCCTGCGCGATCGCCCCACCGCGCGTAAAGAGTTTACCGCGGCGCAGCTCACGCAGATACCGCGTCGGGTCTCCGATCAAGATCTGCTTGATGTCGTCCCCTGCTCCGGCGCTTTTGACCAGGCCGAAGTCAGCCAGTGCGGCGTCAACGCCGAGAGCGTGATTCGAGGACGACATCAGTAGCGACCATCCGTGCCATTGCCGAAGGTTTCCCCGTAAGCATAGGCCGGGACTGGATGAGTCGAGCTGAAGTCAGTGGCATCGCCGAAATGCGCGCCGCGAAGAAGCGAATCCTTGAGGTACCGGTGCGACATGCGCGCCAGCCAGTCCGGATCCAGCAACGGGTTGCGCGTCATGGGCTTCATGACGAACTCCACCCGCGGCGCCGAGGTCGCAACAACAACCTCTTTGACGCCGTGCTTCTGCAAGGTGACCACGATGGATTGCGTGAGCGGGGTGCCGACGGTGAGGTGGAGCACCTCTTTGCCGAGCACGTGCCCGGCGGCCTGCTTCACGGGCAGCGTCTTGGTCTCGTGACTCAGCGCTTCCCGGTATGTGGGGTAGGGCACGATGTCGCCGCGCAGTAGCTCTGGGTGCGCGTCGGCGTGCTCCAGGATGCGCACATGATTCAGATCGGCGCGAGACAAGATCTCGAGGTGTCGTTTGTCGATGTCAACACCTTGCTTCTTGTAGAGCCGGTGCAGCGAGTTAACCAGGTACTGTCGGCCAGCTCCGAGGCCTTTGTGGTGGACGACTTCGTCGGGCTTGGGCACGCCGTCGGAGAGGGCATCACCAGCTTCGACAGGTTGTTTGACGTGGACCAACACATCGAGATTCGGCGCGACGTAGTGCTCATGGTTGTCCACGTAGACATAGTGGCCGCCGTGCGGGGCGCGCACGATCTTCGTCACGGTGCCTGTGTGGTCCGCAAGCGTGGCCTTGTTGAAGAAGCTCTGCGGAACCTCGATCATCTGCCGAACGCCGGACAAACCCTCGAGCTCCTTTGTGGCGCCTTTCAGGACGCGCACGCCGTGCTTGGCGTTCAGGGCGAACTGCGTCAGCGGCTCCGACATGGCCTGCGCGGCGCGGACGCCGACGTTGATGCCGATGGCGTGCGGCTTACCCTTCTCGTCCAAGCCCTGGCACTTCCGGCAGATGCCTGGATGAGCCTCACAGGTCATGGGCGACCGCACGTACACAGTCTCGTGCGTTTTGATGAGATCCGCGGCCACACCCGGCGTCACCAGCTCATTGCGTTTGTGTTTGCCGATGTCCCGTGCCAGGTAGCGTCCGACGATGTGCCCGTCGTTAGCCGCCAGCGCCACGCCGTTGTACGTCCCGCAATCGTCCTTGGTGATGGTGAACGGATACAGGTTGTTGACGAGGATCTTCGCCAGGTCGCCTGGCTCAGCGACCGACGTCGAACTCTTGATGGTGTTGATGCGCGCTTCGTTACCGGTCACCCAGTATTCCGCCGGCGTCAAACCTTCGGCGTACGAGCGGCTGATCAACCAGGGCGTAATGGCCCCTCTGTGATCAACCGCAGCAACGGGTGAGCCGACCGTCTTCATGAGCTGCGGGATGTTGCCTCGTGCACCTGACAACGCCATCTGCGTCATCGTCCCCGGGTGTTCCCGGGTGTAGCTCATCATCTGGTCCTGTACGCCAAGGATGATCTTTTCGCGCTCGTCGCTGTCTTTGGCGCCCTTCACCTTGGCGATGGCGGGCTGCATGATTTTGTCGCGCACGGTGTACGCCGGCGCGATGTCGTCCAGGCCAACGGAAACACCTTCCGTGGTGGACAGCTCGTCACCGAGGCGTTTCAGCTTGCTGACGATGCCGACGTAGGCGTGCGGGTCTTCCTTGGCCAGCGCCGTGAGCTTTTTGTTCAACGCAGACTTGCCGAGGATCTCCGTTGACCGGTGAGCCGCGGGCAAGATGTCGTTGACCAGGAGCTGACCAAGAGATTGCGGCACTACACGCCTCCGTACGCGCCCATGCCCGAGTAGTTGTGCCCGTTGGCGCTCGACCCCTCAAGCGAGGCCGCAGGTCCCCAGCCGGTGGGCTTCTCGAGCTTGCGGTGCGACGACCGACTCCCGTGCACCGTCGAGTAGTCCTCTTTGTCTGCGCGCAGGCGCCGCGAGAGCCATTCCGCACCGAGGTGCTGAGGGCCGTCCGGCATGCTGCGAGACAGGCTGTCCGACGCCACGCGAATCCCGAAGGACTCGAGTGCGTCGGACGCGCCCTTCCAGTAGGGGGAAGGGGCGCTCACCCAACGCTCCGCATCAGACCAAGCGCGGCGTGCAGCATGTTGTCAACCTGCGCGTCAGGGATCTTGATCTTGTGGCGGGCCAGCTCTGCCTTGGCGAAGGCAGTCGCTTGCTTGAGCTTGTCCTCGCCGGTCACAGGCAAGCTCTGCTTGTTCTGCTTGTGTGCCCACTCCTGAGCGAAGCCGATGGCCTGCTCGATGATGGTCACCAACAGCTTCTCCTGCTCGGCGGAGATCTGCAGGTTGAACTTGGTGCGCATCAGCCAGAGCAGCAAACCTGCCCCCGCGGTGCCCAGCACCGGCAGCACAGTCGAGACGATGAACAACAGGATTTCCGACATGGGACCTCCAAAAGAACCCTAAGTCTAGGGCAGCGAGGGCTTTACAGCAACGGCACCATCATTCGACGCGCGTCGTCCAGGTGGCGCTGATCCTCGAGAAGCGAGTTCTCGATGAGGATGCGCAGGCCGGCGTTCTCGCCGCACGCCGCCAAGATGTCCCGCTGCCCTTGGATGAGCTCTTTCTCCGCCTGCATGATGTGCATGAACATCTCACTGAGCGTGCCTGTGGACGGCACCTTGCTGACCTGGACCTCGGGTTCGCCGCCCAAGGCAGTGATCTTCATGGCGAGGTCGTAGCACGCGGTGCGCTCTTCTTGCATGTGCCCCTGGAAGTGCTCGTACACTGCGTCCCGGAAGTGCGATCGAACGCGATCGCCGTAGTTGATGTACATGAGCACCGCCGTGTACTTCAGCTTCAGCGCTTTCTGCAGCAGCTTCAGCATCTGCTCCTGTGGCACCGCGAACAACCCTTCTTCGAGCGAGACGGCCAACGGGTGCGTGCCTTCCGACGCCGTGGGCTGGGGCAGCTCCGGTGGCGCGGCCGTGGCCGGCGCAGGTGCGGCAGGAAGCGCGTCCGGGGGTGGTGCGGCCACCATGGCTGCGATCTTCGGGGGGAGGACGTAGTTGCTCATTTGATCTCCACTTGGTCTTGCAGGGTGATCTCACCCCGGTGATACGCGGCCAACGCTTCAGCCTTGGTCTTGAACCGGTGCACCTTCCCGCCGGCCTTGGCCGACTGCGTCGCCAGATGCACACCCAGGACCGCTTCCATCGTTGGCGCAACCATGAGCTCGTCTTTGCTGCGGTCGCCGAAGATGAGGTTCGATAGCGTCATCTGCTTCACCTCGTGAACGGCCGAAGGCAGCGCAGGCGTGTGGACCTGGAACGTGTCGCCGTCGTAGTCGGCGTTCATGCCCTTCTCGATGAACGGGTTGACGCGGATCGTCTTACCTGGTGTCGGCACAGCGTACGCGCCGATGATGTTGTAGCGGTGCAACGATGGCGCACGGTTCACCATCACAGGGCGCTCGGCGATCTCGGCCATCAAAGCGTCACGCGCAGCGGGGTGGCGCTTCTCCACCATCTCGTTCGCCTGCACTGCGCTGAAGCCGCGGCGTACCAGCCGCGCCAGGATGAACTTGCTGAACATCCCCCACAGCATCTCCTCGGGGACGCCCACTTCGTCCATGCCCAGCGACCCGTCGGGCGCGATGGTGCCGCGACCAGAGAAGTCCTGCTGCCGCTTGAGGAGCTTCTTCTGGAAGTACGAGCTCTTCGGCGTCGTCTTGCCCGTGAGGTGCTCGATGAACCCCTTGACGTTGCGCTTCTGCAGCTTCGGGTTGTCGCTGTCCTGGGTGCCGATCACGGCGCCCACAGCGTTGAAGAGATTCTGCCGCAACTTCGCGTGCTCATCGGGAGGGAGCAGGCGATCCTTCACCTGCGCGTGCAGCGCGTTGTTGTGCAACATGGCGCTCTGGTAGAGGTAGTTCGAGTCGCCGACGACGAGCTCGCCGCCGCTCATGCCGGGCAGGATGGGTCGCATCACCGGCGGCAGCACGGGCAGCTTCGACAAAACGTACGCGTCGCCGGGTTGCAGCTTCGCCGCCTTCAAGGCCTCGAGTGCCTTGATCTGCTTGACGACATCGTCCAGCTTGGACGCTGTCACCGTCTTGACCTGCTCCCGCAGCTTCGCCAACTGCGTGTCGACGTCGATCTGGTTCAAGCGCTTCTTCAACGCAGCGCCACCCTCTTTGGCGTGGAACTCATCCATCGCCGCGTTGGTCATACCCAGCAAGCGGCGCGCCGGCTCGTGGAACACCGGGTTGAGCAGAGGTTCCGCCAGATCGACGTGCGACCACTTCGTGCCCGACGGGCCACCCGTGACCGCGGGGTCGAACAGACCGCCGCGCTCAGGCTCGAGGTTCTTGGCCTTGACCAACTTCTCGTTCTGCACGGCGCCAGACGACATGCGCATCACGTCGTTATCCGTCAGCGGCCGCAGTGTCGCCGTGCTGCCCTTCTTCTCGAGCCGGATGCCCGACGCCTGGATCATGTGCTCGAACTTGTCGTAGGCGAAAGACGTCTTGAGCGGCGGCAGAGGCAGACCGAGCTGCGCCGCACGCCAGAACGCGTCGTTCTTCTGGCTCTTGAGAATCGACGTCTCCTTCAGCACATTGCGTGCGTTGTGTGCCACCAGGCCGTTGAACTCCATGCCGCCGATGCCCTTGGCACCTTCGTCACCACCTTTGGTGGGCTGTTGGTTGACGTCGTACGCGCCGGTACCGCGAGCGGAGAAGTTCGAATCCGTCGTCTTGAACAGGCGCAAGGTGTACTGTGGCCCAACGAGCACGCCCTTGATGTGCTTGCCCGATACCGGGTCAAAGACCGTCTCCTTGTCCTTCACGCCGTGCTGCTTCAACAAGTCCTTGGCCCATTGAACATTGTCCCGGCCCGTGAAGTTCTCCATGATGATCGGCTTGCCGGTCTTCTCGGCCACCTTGCCCACAGCAGTCTCGATGATCTGTGCGGGGTTGATGCGGGAGATGACGCCGGCCGACGTGTAGAGGATGTCGATGGGCTTGCCACCCTCGTCGCGCACCATCTTGGCGTCAGGGACGATGTGGCTGATGACACCCTTGTTGCCGTAGCGTCCAGCGAGCTTGTCACCCACACGCATGGGCTCACGCGTCTTGATGGTGACGACCACACGCTTGTCCGCCTTGTAGACGTCGATGACCTCGCCCTCGAAATCGTGGTCCCACGTCCGCACTTCCTCGCGGTAGGGGTTGGCCAGGGACTTCTTGAGGTTGCCCAGCAAGGCGTCCGTGGCGGAGAGCTTGGTCTTCCGCACGGCGGCGATGAGCAGGTCGTGCGGCATGACCTTCTCGCCCTTCTTGATGACCCCGTCCGCGTCGAGATGACGGTACATCTCGGAGGTGTACTTGGCGCCGTAGTAGAGCCGGTGCAGCTCGCGCCGCAGCGTCATGTCCTGATCGACGTCCATGACCTCCTTGTACATGTGCTCCGACGTCAGCTTGACGGCGGCGCCCTCTGAGATCACGACAGCGTCGTTGGAGTTCAGGCCGTAGTACGCCATGTAGCCGACGCGCATGTTGCGGCCGAGGGCCAGCTCACCATCCCGCGTGAAGTTGGAGTCCGCGAGCAGCTGATCTTCCTTCACATGGTCGCCCGGCTTCACCGTGACGTTGTGGTGGAGGTAGGTCTTCGAGGCGAACGGAAAGTTCGTGTCGTACGGGATCTTGATGAGGCCGTCGTCCGCCTTCTCCGCGGCCGACTTCTCGTGCCAGAAGTCGTCGATGTAGTCCTCGAACTCCGACCACGTCAGAGTCTGCATGCTGCCGAAGCACCACTTCGGGACGTGCTTCTTGTAGCACTCGATGGCCTCGTCCGCCGACGAGAAACCCACCATCAGCTTGTCCTCGTCGTGGGTGCCGTCCTTCTTCAGCTGCTTTACGCAGTACACCTCGGCGTAGAACCCGGGGTCCTTCAGGTAGATGTCGACGGTCTCGCCATCATGCCCGCGGGTCTTCGGGATGTGTCCGTAGGCCGCGAACATCTCCTTCTCCCAGGGCTCACCGGTCGCCTTGTTCACACCACGACGGATGTCGCCCTTCTCGAGCTCGATCTTCATCTTGATGCCCTTGATGGTGATCTGGCGCTTGGGCTCACCAGCGAACTTCTCCATCTCGGGTTTGGGGATGAGATACCTGGGCGCTGACGCCGTCTTCGTTTGGTACAGCAACTCTTCAGGCACACGTCGCGCAACAGCGTGCGTCGCCCCCTGGTCCAGAAGTTTCGCCAGTCGATGACGTCCGTCGAGAAGCGAACCATCCCGCGCGCGAACCAGCACCGGGTAAGATGTGTCCGCGTCGCGATACTGGTCTGCGTTGAAGCCTGACGCCGGATCACGATCAACGTGATCCTGCAGGCCACTCAGCTCAACCGACTCAGTCGGCAGGTGTTTGGTGGCGTCCCACAGACGGTGGACGTCGAACGTCTCACCGGTGGCGGACGTGTGCGTGTGTTCGCCCGCGTGCTTCCGCGTCCCCGTGGGGTCGATGTAGATGTACTGGCTGTCGACCTTGACGACCTTGCCGCTGGTGGGGGCCACCGGCACCACCAGCTTGCCGAGCTCGCGCTCGAAGCTCGAGAGCTGGTCCTTGCCGCCGCTGAACAGCTTGCGCGCACCAGCCTGCACCCACGGGACCTGTCGATCCACGAGAGGGAGCGCCTGCGTCTGCATCTTGCTGCCCATGGTGGCGCGGTTGCCTTGGATGGACTCCATCATGGGGATCAGGTTCGACGTCGGCGAATAGAGCTGCGCCGAGTGGTAGAGCTCGTAATGCACCTGCGATGCGGGCACGTGTTGGACGTGGCCGTCCTTCATGGCGTCGACCAGGCCCGTCATCTTCTGACCAGGAAACGCCACGGCGGTGCTGGCCATCTGCTTGGCCGACAAGAGCTCGAACTTCCCCGACGCCAGGTGGCGCACGGGGGTGTAGAGGTTCCCCTTGTCGTCGCGGTGCGTCAGCATCGACGCGCGGATGTCGACGCCGGCCTTGAACGACTCAGGCGTGCGCACCGGGTCAAGGATGCCCAGGTGCGTGGGGTGCAGCTGCCGGGCCTCGAGCGGGATGGCGCGGTCAGATGAGATGCCACCCTCGCCAAGAGACGTAACCTTGACCGCCTGGTCGACCATCTCCATGGGGTTGATCTGTGTCGGGATGGCGCTGAGCTGCGAGCCGGTGAGGAAGCTGCGCACGCCGGCCGAGAACGGTGACGCCGGCATGATTTCCCGCAGCGTGATCTTGTTGACCGCGCGCCCCTTGGTCTTCATGGCCAAGGCCCGTGCGTCGAGGCCGATACGCTCCTTGATGAAGTCGTCGACGGAGTGGAAGGTCTTGAACGCCAGGCTGTCGCGGTCATCGACGTCGTCGCCACTCTTGTAGACCGACAGCAACTTGTGCGACGCGTCCAGGATGGCCTGCGGTGTCACCTTGTCGTGTGCGTGCCCCAGCGTCACCGCATTGACCTCGGGGTCCATGCTGGTCTGCGCGAAGGCGCCGTGGATGGCGGTCACACGGTCGTCCATCGACCCTGCCGTCTGTTTGGCGGGATGGATGATCTTGCCGTACAGTTTGTCGAGCGCCTGGTCCTCTTTGCCGATGAACGACCGCTGGTTTTCTTCCGCAGTGCCTCGGCCCCAGGACTTCGCGATGGTCTCGTGCGCCACACCGAGGCGCCGCAACACCGGATAGAGCGGGATCGTCGTCGTGCCGTACTCCATGTACGGGTGACCCTTCTTCGCGTCCAAGGACAGACGGAAGTTGGACCCCTTCGACAAGTTGAACGACGTCTCGAGCTCCTCATTGGCGCGACGGCGCGTGTACACGCCGGGCTTCATGCGGATCTGGTTGGAGACCTGGTACTCGTTGCCATCGAGAACGAAGGTGTGTCGTTCCGTGAAGTACGGGAGGTTGAGCAGCGTGAAATTCTTCACGCGCTCGATCTCCTTACCCGACGAGTCCTTCATCACGAGCGTGGCTCGCACGGGCTCGTGCAGCGAAGAACCCTCGAGCAGCGCCTGCTTCTGGTCGTTGGGCCCGAACTCACGCTCCACTACGTGTGGGTCAACGAGCTCGATGGTCTTGTCCCGCAGCGTCAACGGAAACGCTTTGACCAAGCCCTCCACGGCACGGGTTCGGATTTGCTTTCGGCGCGTCGCCGCGTCGGTGAGGACGGGGGTGAGTGACATGCCTGGAAGTATAGCTCGCGGCGGCAAAGATGGCGACGTGTTCTTGGTATAAGGACAGAGCCGAACCATGGCTCGATCAAGGGAGAGAAGCATGGCTGACGTGATCGAGACGCCGAAGAAGAAGCCGGTGACGAAGAAGAAAACAGCGGCGAAGAAGACAGCGGCGAAGAAGACAGCGACGACCAAGAAACTCACGGCGCTAGAGCAGCGCATGCTGGAGTTCGAGGCGACCTTGGCGGCGCTGCGCGGGGAGTCTGCGGCGCCGGCGGCGGAGGCACCCGTGGCCGTGGCCGAACCCGTGGGCGAGGTCATGTTGTTCGACGCAAAGTTGGGCGACCTGCCCACCGTCCCTGAGATCCGCCAGTGCCTGTGGAAAGGCGTGCGCGGCGAGTTGACCGTGGACGAGCAGTCCCTCGCCAACTTCGTCAGGGAAGCGACGGCCGCCCGCGGCTGCCTGTTGTGCGGTGCCAGCAGCCACAAGTCCATGGCCGCCGGTCCGTGGAACAAGGTCCGGCTCTGCGCGTGTCCGCTGATGCGGGTGCGTGAAGACCCGAACGTGCTGCTGGCCAAGCAGCGCGGGACCAAGGCCGGCAAGGGCCGCAAGGGAAAGGGCCCTGCGACCGAGATGGTCGTGGAACCGGTCACGCCGGCGTTCCTGACCGTCTACGAGCCGTGGCTGGAGGCACGGAAGGCGGCGGACGGGGGGATCGGCTGGCTGCGCGAGCAGGTTGAGGCGCAGAGCCTCACGCCAGCGACGGTGCTGTACCGCAAACAGTGTGCGTGCAGCGCGCAGTTCGCCATCACAGCGGGTGTCGCGTGGCGCGCCATCCGGGATCACGACCTGGGGCGCTACGTGGAGGCCACGAAGTGCCTCAAGTGCGCTCGGGCCGCGGAGACGCGGCGTGACAGCGGGGTTGAGCCGCGGAAGCGGAGCAGCCTGGGGACGCTGGGCGATGTCATGGCGGCCTCACAGGGGGTCGCATGAACATTCGCTTCGTAAAACTGATCGACCGGAAGCTGTTCCGGTGATCAAAAAAGAGCGCGCCACCGAGAGGGGGCGCATTCTTTTTGGCTACAAGCTGGGTTCGTCTTTTTGCCCGCCCGTTGACAGTGCGCCGGCCCGCGTCTTCCTACGCTGGTTCAGCTTCTTCTCGAACCACTTGAGCGAGATCAGGATGCTGCCGTCTTTCTGCGTGACCTCGTTCTCCGAACCGAAGAGGTACTCACCAGAAAGCGTCTTGTTGATGATCGCTTCGTAGTCCGGCAGTTGAGTGTGCGGACAGGTGTAGTCGCCCGTCGGAGGAAGGACCACCGACCCGGAGCCGACCGCAGTCACACAGCGAGTGCAGCTCTCATAGGCCCGGTAGATCAGGAACACCGCGCGTCGACACGTGAAGTCGTAGGCGATGGCACCTTCGATTGCAGCCGGGTCTTTGGTGGCGTCGACCACCCGATGGTGGGGCGCGACCGGGAGCGGGAAACCGTCGGTGAGATCGCGACCCTCGGTGTTGACCGCCTCTGGGGGTTGCAGCGCCTTGCCGAGCAGCGCTGCGAAGCTCTCATTGTTCGTCGGTACGGGCATTCGTCACTCACATCGGTTGGGGTTGTCCGCCGGCCATCTGAGCGCGGGCCTGCATGGCCTGTGCATTCTGCTGCTCTTCCAAGCGCTGCACAACCACGGCGTACATGACGGCGTCCTCGACCTGCAAACCGTGCATCTGCGAGCGGCGCGAACCCGGATCCAGCTGCATCAGCTGCTGCACAATACCGTCTGCCGCAGCGATGACGGCCTGCTGGTCGTAGTTCAAACCAGCCTGGCCCTGGACCTGCTGCTGCACCTGCTGCGCCAGCGTGTTCTGCATCTTCTGCATCTCCGCCTGGAGCTTCTGCTGGAACTTGGCCTCGTCCAGAGCTTCCTGCAGCCGCTTGTTGCGCTCCGAGTCCAGATCCAGGCCCAGGCGCTCAGCCATCGTGGTCAGCGACACCACCGGGTACTGGCCGCCAGCACCGGTCGCCAGGCTGATGATGGTCTGCTTGGTCTCGGTGTCATCGACCATCTTCAACGGAGCCAACTTCGTGTTGGTGGTCTCCCAGCTCAAAAACTTCGAAATCTTGTCGGTGTACCACTGCAACAGGTCGTTCATGTCGTCAGCGTGATTCTGCGTCTGGTTCTCGATCAGCCGCAGCGTGGCCTCCATGCCGGCCTTCGTCAGTCCGCCGTACAAGAACTCCTGCGGCACGCCGAGGGCCGCCATGATGTCCTTGTTGGCTTCCTGCAGCTCGCCCAGGGTGAGCATGGCGCGGCCGTCGCCGCCCATGCTGGCCACGCCGAGGGGCACAGGCGCGAACATGATGTGCAGCGGGTCGCGGCGCCAGCGCTTGACGTTCTCTTTGAGCTCGTCCTGCCAGCGTGCGAACGAGATCATCTGCGTGATGTCTTGCTGCCCCTGCTGGACCGGATGAAGGATGCGCATGGGCACAACGTGCTCGAGCGCAATGGCTTCGTTGGCCTTGCGCAGAACCATCGTGTAGAGGAACAGCTTGAGCGTCGACGCCAGCGGCGGGAAGCCCCACTGCTGGTCGATGCCCGACGGCGAGGCGACTTTGCTGTGGAAGATAGCGTCGGGGGCGAAACGGAAGAGCTTGTTGTCGCGGATGTTCTCCAGGAACTCCAGCGGCGTCGAGTTGATGAGGTGCTTGGATCCGGCCTTGACCTTGTCCTTCACATCCTGCGGGATGTTGTAGTAGTAGATCGACTGCCCTGTGATGGGGTTGTACTCGATGTCGATCTGCTTGGGGTCCCACCGGATGATGTGGATCTTGCTGGCGGTCATGACCTTGCGGTCGACGACCTTGCCGTTGACGGTCTTCTTGCACTTCTTGCAGTGGTAGGTGAACGACAGCTTCTTCAGGTCGAACTTGTAGTCGACGTTGTTGATGTTGGTGAGCGTGTCGCACTCAGGGCACTTGAGATGACGCACGAACGGGAAGTAGATCGACGAGAAGTGGTTGCCGTAGACGTGCTTGTCCAGGGACGCGCGCAGAAGTGCCCCCTTGATCTTCAAGGTCTTGTTGTACAGGTGTTTGTACTTCCGCCGAAGCGCGTCGTTCGAGGTGTCGTACTCGATGTCCGTGATGACGAGCTCACCGAACTTGCGCAGCGCGGCGTAGATGTGCGCGCTGTTGTAGAGCAGGTACTCGCTCCACCGGAACAGATCCTTCAACTTGCGCGGCGCGAAACCGGTCAGGAAGTCGAACGCTGGATTCGGATGCGCGGCCGCGCGATTGAACGCGGTCAGGCTATCAGTCGACGAGAAGTCAGCGCTGGTGGTCATGTCGTCTTTACCTCGAGCCTCAATCTTAGGCTGTTCTCACGCGGCGGTATCCGCTAACATCGTCGGGGAAAAAATCATGACACAACTCAACCTCGTTCAGCTGAACAACACGCCCGTTTTCACGATCAACAGCACCGACCCCACCTACGCCCGCGTCCATGCAGGCATCTTCGACAAGAAGGGCGGGCGCTGGCTGTTTCCGGCATATGCGCCGTTTGGTCTACTGGTCATCGCCGATCTGCGCAAGGTGGCTCCTGCGCTGAAGTACACCCCCGAAGTCGAAACGCACGTGGCGTACTTGGAGCTTATCCCCAAGCTCCTGAAAGAGCGATCCCTGCCTCCGGGCTTCAAGTTCCACGGCTTCACACCCTTTGACCACCAGCTCGAGGGGTTGTGCCTGATGCTGCACCACCCCCGATTCGCCTTGTGGTGGGAGCCGGGCTGCGGCAAGAGCCGTGTCCCCTTGGACCTGATGCGTGCGCAGCCTGGTCGACGCACGCTGATCTTGTCACAGAAGGTCACCTTGGAGAACTGGGTCGAGCAGACGCAGATCCACACGGGTGGGCAGCTGCGCGCCGCTGCTCTCATCGGCGACACCGCGCGGAAGCGCAAGATCTTGCGGAACTACGATCAGTACGACGTCGTCGTTGCTAGCTACGGTACCGCTCGCAGCATGGGGCTGCCCCGACTGTACCGTCAGGCTCTCGCGCGCATCAAGGAGCTTGAAGCGAAGGGCAAGAAGCTGACGGAGTCGGGCCTGGCGACGCTGGTTCGCGCCGTGCGCCGCCTCGGTGAAGCTGACGAACAGATCGAGTACATCCAGAAGTGGGCTGACGGCATGTCGTTCGCCGATGTGGCCCGTGCGGTGGACGTCCAAGTGAAGACCGCGCCACAGTGGCTCGAGGACATCGACTACCAGATCTGCCTGGTGGACGAGAGCCAGAACATCAAGGAGTCGTCGTCAGCGCAGACGAAGACAATCGTCGAGCTCGGGAAGAAAGCAGGCCACCGCTACCTGATGTCGGGCACGCCCACGTCAGGCGACCCACGTCACCTGTACCCGCAGATGCGCTTCTTGTCGCCCGCCATCTTCCCCGAGGATTGGTTGCGGTTCTCAGACCTGTTCATCGTGCGGTCGCCGTTCAACAAGCGGATCGTCACCGGCTACAAGAACCTCAACATCATCAACGAACGCGTGGCGCGCGTCTCCGACAACAAGAAGAAGGAGGACTGCCTCGACCTCCCTGAGCGCGTCATCATCGACACACACGTCACGATGACGAAAGAGCAGATCGGGATCTACAACACGCTCATCAACGCCATGGGCATCGACCTGACTGCCTTCTTCGACAACCCGACAGGTACAGGGCTGGAAATCCAGAATGCCGCCACTCTGTTGAACAAGCTCGGCCAGGTGGCTTCGGGCTTCGTGCTGGACAACAGCGTGAAGACCAGCATGTGCGACGGCTGCCCGCACCTCAAGCAGTGCGTCGAAAAGAAGATCGTCCCGTACACGCCCGACTGCAAGGTCGCGCCAGAGCCCGCGCCCGAGACGGTGAACTACTTGAAGGAGAACCCCAAGCTCGACGCGCTGGATGAGATGCTCGACACCTTGCTCGAGGACCCGTCGCGCAAGGTCATCATCTGGGCGTACTACCACGCCGAGCTCGACGCCATCCAGGCGCTGCTCGACAAGAAGGAGCTCAAGCACGAGCGCATGGACGGCAAGGCCACAGGCAGCCTGCAGGAGCGCATCACGCGCTTCAACAACGACCCGAATGTGCGCGTATATTTGGGGCAGATCGCAACAGGCGTCGGCATCACACTCAATGCTGCCACGTACATGATCTACTACAGCCTTGACTGGTCGCTGGAGAAGTACCTACAGTCCATCGACCGGAACTACCGGGCGGGTCAGGTCAAGAAGGTGACCGTCTACCGGCTGATCGCGAAGGGGACTGTTGACGAATACAAAGCGGCCGCGCTGAGTCAGAAAAAGGACCTCAGCACGGTGTTGACGGGCAAGCTCGCGTGCGTGTCATGTGCGAAGCGCATGGAGTGCTTGCAAGAGAACGTCGAGCTCTACGACCCCGGCTGCCTCTACCAGCGGTCGGCCAAGCGGAAGATCGCCAAAGCGGAGTTGCTCAAATGAAAGTCATCCTCGAGACCGCCGACCTGATCCGCATCATCGGCGCCCACTTCGGCTCCGAGTTCGACACGGAAAACGTGACCATCAGAACGGACCCTTTTGAGGTAGAAGTAAGAGGGATCCCTTTGCCAACCGGCGAAAAGGCTCCCTCGGCGCCGCCGCGCACAACCCCACCACCACGGATGACTCTGGTGGACGACCCTGAACCTTTTGCCCCCGACGCCGACGACGCCGAACGCGTCGCTCGCCGCGCTGACGACAACGCCAGCGTGGATCCGCCGCCGCCTGGCATGGATGAGTCGGAAGCCATGGACGTGAACGGGTCCCCTATGGCCTTGATCGAGCAGTCCCGTCGGCTGCAGGCCGAGCTGGACCAGAACCGACCCGCGCCGCAACGCAAAGGCGGCAGCAGCCGCGCCCCCACCGACTTCCACGATGAGGTGACTTGATGACTGATGGGAAGCCCAAAGAATCCCGTACCGACAAGCTGCTGCGCATCCTGCAGGTCCCTGATGACTTCAAGGACCCGACCCTGCCGAGCGGGGTGTTCTCCCACAGCCAATACAACGCCTGGCAGATCTGCGGCCAGGCATACGAGTACAAGTACATCACGAAGTACAGCACGCCCGAGTACGTCGCCACCGCCAACGGCAGCGCCATCCACAGTGGCATCGAACACGCCTTGCTGGAGAAGATGGCCGGCAAGGTCCCTGACGTCGTCGAAGGGCTGGAGATGATCTCCAAGATCCTGGACGACAAAGCGCAGAACATCGTTGACTGGTCGGTCGGCGGTGATGACGCGATGGACTTGAACAGGCTGAAGAAGAAGGCTCAGCGACTGTACAAGACGTTCTATCTGCACGCACTGCCGCGGATCAACCCTCTCGCCATCGAGAAGGGCTTCGCCAAGCGTCTGGGCGACGTGCCGGTCATCGGCTACATCGACCTGGTCGACGAAGTGCCCGCGTTGGAAGTTCCCGGGATGACCCCCGAAGAACTGGCGCTGGCACCGAAGAAGCGAGTGACGGTGGACTTCAAGAATCCGCGCGCCAAGTGGTCCAAGGCGCAGCTGGACACGAACACGCAACTGACCATGTACGCCTTTGTTGAAGGCACCCCCGACGTGCGCATCGATCAGTTTGTGGACCTCAAAAGTGGCCCGGTCTACCACAGAGGCGACAGCACACGCACTCCGCTTGACACGGAGATCCTCGTCGACCACGTGAACGAAGTGGCGGACTTCATCCGCAAGGGTGTCTTCCCCAAAGCAGCCATCGGCAGCTGGGGCTGCAACAAAGACCACTGCAGCTTCTGGTCCATCTGCCGCGGTAAGAAACGCTGATCTGGAAACCTCAAGGAGCACACATGGCCCTGAAGCTCGAGAACAAATGCACCCGTTGTGGGCGCGTCACATCCACCGAAGTGCAGAACTTCGCCGAAGCCGCCAAGGTCGAAGAGACGGAAGCGAAGCGTGCGGCCGTCGTCAACGACATCAAGCAGTTCCTGGCCGGCATTCCGCCGGAACACCTGCCTGACCTGTTCATCGTCCGCAGGGGCCAGGAGCACGTCGTGCAGACGTACCTCTGCGAAGACGAGGACGCCAAGCGCGCATGCGCGAAGCGCGTCGACACGCTCGTCGACGAGTGCAAGACTTTCGACCCGCGGAAGCCCAAGACAAAGAAGCCGGCTGACGCACCGGCTGCGCCCGAAGCTCCGGCCGAGCCTGCGGCGGCCCCGACCCCGACCACGCCCAAGAAGAACGACAAGACGAACACTGCCGCCAAGCAGTAGTTCGCCATGAAGGAGAACGCCCGTGGACAAGTACGGTGTTGAAGAGGAAGAGCTCCTCGCGGACAAAACCGCGCAAGATCGGACCGTGTGTCCGGTTTGCAAAACGCCTCTACGCCCCGTCGACGAGACGGGCGTTCTCCTTTGCCCCAAGTGCGGCTCCAAGCCTTTTGAAAAGGCAGGTCGCTGATGGCTACCCGCACTGCTCCTGACGAACTGGCGCAACTGAAGCGCAAATTGGCCGCGAACCAACACTTGATCGACAAGCTCAAGATGATTCGCGCGCTGCACACGGTCACGTACACCTCCACGAAGCTCGTGGATGCCATGGCCGTGGAGTTCTACTACGCCATCGGGGACGTTCTCGAAGGCCAACAACCCCAAGAGCTCAAGCTCAATGTGATCAACAAGGAGGAGTTCTTGAAGGAGATTCAAGATGGCTCGTAAGCGCAAGGCAGCCCCCGCCATGGACTGGTATGGCGCGGTGTCTGCCGCGAAACCCATTCTGCTCATGACCATCGAGTTCTTGATCCACACCAAACGCCTGGCGCCGTACAGCAAGGCTTTGCGCCTGCTCAGCATCGCCGTGAACCAGGCCTTGGCTGACAGCGACGACGACGTGGTGGTCGCCGCCGTACGCAAGACCCAGAAGCAGCTGACCGGGCTGAACGCCGCAACACCGGCAAAAGGGCGCGCGGTGTTGAAGAAGCTCAAGACGCAGATCGCTGAACTCTGACCCGCCTACTGCTACTGGAGAAGCCATGACCGAAGCCAAGGCCAAGAAGAACGCACGCTCGGCGCCGCTGAACGGCCCTGTGTCTGAGGTGCCCCTCGCCAACATCGTCCTGCGTCAAGCGAACGTGCGCAGTGAGTACACGAACATGGACGCCATGGTCAGCAGCATTCGGGCTGAGGGCGTCATTCAGCCGGTGACACTGGTACACATCCTGGATGAAGCCGGGGAACGCACCGGAAAGGGCGAGCTGATCGCGGGGTACCGCAGGTACTTCGCTGCCAAGAAGGCCGGGCTCACAACGCTGCCCGCGCACTTTGTGTCAGCGGACGAACATCGACGGCACCGGTTGGCCATGATCGAGAACCTGCAGCGCGAAGACATGAACCCGATGGATCGCGCAGCGGGTATCAAGAAGATGATGGACGACGAGTCTCTCGACCAGAAGGGCGCCGCCGGCAGTTTGGGCGTGTCTGAGAGCTACGTGTCGCAGCACCTGGCGCTGCTCAGCCTGCCCAGCCGCGCACAGAGCGCGGTGCGCAGTGGGCGCCTGGAGATGACGCATGCGCGAACCCTGGGCCGGCTGAAGGACGACGAGACGATCCTGGGCTTGCTCAAAGAGGCGCAGACCCTGACGGCCAGTGACCTGAACAGCCGGGTCGACCTCCTGCTGTCAAAGGAGAAGGCTCGCGCTGCCAAAGCAGCGGAGAAGAGCGAGAAGGGGTCTCGTCGCAGCGCCAGTACCGACAGCAACGACGAAGCGCCGGCTCGCAAGAGCCTGGCGGAGCAGTACGCCGACGCCGAGCTCGCGCCCCTGAACAAGACCGACCTGCGCAACGAGCTGCGGGCGCGGGCGGAGAAGCTGCAGAACGCCAAGACCGAGTCCAGTCGCAACGAGCACAAGTTCGTGCTCAAAGGGCTGGAGATCGCTGCCGGCCTGAAGTGAAATTCACGCAGTAAAGACGTCCTCGGTGTCGCTGATGCGCATGCCCTCGAGGCGTGTGCGGAGGCGCGCCAGGACGTCTTGCTTGATCTGCCGGACCCTCTCTGATGAGAGCTCCAGGCGGTTCGAGATCTGTCGAAGGTTCTTGTGCTCTTCGCGAACGCCGAAGTAGGCCAGGACGATGTACCGGTCGCGCACCTTGAAGCCGAGCTCCATCAAGGTGGCGTGGATTTGCTCAGCGCCGTAGGTGTTCAGCAGAGAACGCTCGAGGTCGTCGTCCATCCGATGCTCGTCGATGACCTCGCTGGGCTCGAGCACCACCACGGCTGCGTCGTTCTCGATGGTTTCGCCCATGCGACGGCGCAGCCGGAGCGCTTTCTGTCGGTAGGCGGGCACGTGCACCAGACCTGAATTGTCCAGCTCCTCGCGGATCTTTTCCCGGATCCACCACGCAGCGTACGTGAGAAAGCGGGTACCGACCCGCAGGTCGAAACGGTCAACTGCGACAAGAAGCCCCAGATTGCCGGCTGAGATGAGCGACTTCAGAACATCGATTTTGTAGTTGTGGCCGCGTGCCTGACGGGCGTAGTCTTTGGCGACTTTGATCACGAACCGAAGCGCGCCTTCGATGAGCTTGTCGCGTGGTCGGTAGTTGCGCGGCGCATTGCACTGCTTGCAGGCCTTGTGCACCTCGCCGACCGGAAATGCCCACTTGCACTTGGTACAAGTACGATACTGTACAAAAAGCGCCCGCTCCTCGGCAGCGGACAGCAGAACGCAGTCCCGCACATCCTGGTAGTACGCCTCCATTGTGCGGTCATCGTCCCCGTCCGTCATCGTCCCAGACCCTCCCCGCTGAGCCTTGATACACCAGGCTTGGCTCTTGCGCCGCACATACGATGCGGGTAGCGTACCACCCGCCTCTCACGGCAATCCAGAAGATCCGACGCTCAAAAAAACCAAGGTAGACAACATGGCGAAGCAGAAAGAGACGAAGTCTCAGACGTCCTCCACTTCCGCGGACGTCAAGCCCGAAACCCCCAACCAAGAGACCACCCAGATGGCCACCGACAAGACGGAGGGGGCCTCGACGGCGCTGGTCCCCGCTTCCCAGAACGCTGCGCCCGCGATCGTCCCGGCTGGGAATGACAACATGGCCCGCAACAAGGCCTTGGCCGATCGGCTGCCGCCCCAGTACCGCGAAGACGTGCTCTTCATGATCCGCCCGTCGCCGGACCAGTTCTTCGACCTCGTGTCGAAGATGGAAGGCGAGAGCCAGGGCGCGATGATGGAGCTCATCAAGAAGACCCGGCCCAAGAAGCAGGGTGCGCACACGTCGAACGACGGCTTCTCGCCGACGCAGCTGCGTGTGAACCAGGGCACCGGCAACGACCCGGCCAAGCCGCCCAAGCACCCGCCCGGCAACTTCTACTCGACCGACAGCCGGGACATGAACGACGAGATCGAGTGCGTCGTCCTGGGCTTCTACGAGGGCCGGACCATGTGGCCGCCGCGTGATGCAGGCGGCGAAACCGGCAAGGCACCGCTCTGCTACTCGTTCGACCGCAAGATGGGCAGCCGCTACGGCGACTGCGCCAGCTGCCCGAACGCGTCGAAGAAGTACACCGAGGGCGGCTGCACGCGTGAGATCACCGCGTGGGTGATGGACCGGGCCATGACCGGCATCTACGAGGTGAAGTTCAGCAAGAGCTCCATCGGTGGCGGCGAGGCGCTGGCGCGCGTCATGAAGACGGCCAAGTTCCTGTGGGAGCGCTGGTTCGTCATCAAGAACGAGGCCCGCACCGAAGGTGACCGTCGCTGGTACGTGACGACCGCCAAGCCGTTCAGCGATCCGAAGAAGCCGGACGCGACGTTCACGGACGTCGCGCTGCACCCGCTGTACGAGGGCCTGTCGCGCCTCATGGACGCCGACGTGTACTACCCGGCGCTGGCCGACGTGTACGACCGCGCCAAGAACAGCACCGACGCTGGCGGCCCCGTCAGCTCCGGTGTCGATGAGCAGAAGCTGCTCGGGAACGCCGCGTCCGACGGTTCGCCGGACTACAGCGGCGACAACCCGAACGTCTGAGCCCCTGTGGGGGCGGGCACCACCCTGGTGATGGGGTGGTGCCTTCTTTTGTCGTCGCCTACCCCGGAGCTCCCATGTCCGCGCCACTCGTGATCCCGGAGCACGTTCTCCAACAAGCCCCTTGGTCCATCAGCAAAGCGGGTGTGATCGAGAAGTGCAGCCAGCAGTACGACTACAAGTACGGCCCCAACAAGATCAAGGAGTTGACGGTCTACCAGCCGGCGACTGTCGGCGTCACTGTGCACAAGGTGCTGGAGATGACGCTGGATGGGACGCCCGTCAAAACCGCGTTCCAGCACGCCATCGACCAGAACAACCTGACGCTGAATGAGATCGACGAGGTCAAGACCTTCTGGGACCAGATCGACCGTTTCACGAAACGTATGGCGCAGTTTCAGACGAAACACGGTGTGCTGCCACAGAACCGCTTCATTGAACGCAAGTGGGCGATCAAGCCTGACTTCTCGGCGACGGACTTCTTCGACAAGAAGGGGCTCTTCCGCGGCGTGGTGGACTTCGCCATGCTGACCGCGTCCAAAGACCTCATCATCATCGACCACAAGTCGGGCAAAGAGAAGGAGCTCAAGGAATTCGAGGCGCAGTTCCGCTCGTACTGCTTGATGGCGCTGGCCAAAATGCCGGACCTGCGCGGTGTGCAGACCGCCATCAACTTCACGCTGACGGACAAGCTGGTGTGGAACCCCTTCGTCAAGGCCGAAGTGATCCGGGATCAGTACCGTCCCTGGATGGTCGACTACCTGACGAAGTCGACAGTCGGGTTGCTGCAGCCCCCTGTTCCGGTCAAGGGGTGGTACTGCAACTACTGCGGCTACAAACCCATCTGCACCGCCTTCGGGGGTACTGGACGTGTCCCAGAAGAAGCCAAGCAGTAAGCCGGTCGCTGCCACCAAGCAACTGTCTGACAAGCAGATCCGGCGCATCTGGTCGGAGCTCAAACCGCAAGTGCTGCTCGAGCGCTTGCGCTCACTCCAGCCAGGCGCGAAGTGGACCGCGTCAGGCAACCGCTTGTCTGGTTGCTGCCCCTACCACGACGACAACACGCCGTCGTTTCACGTCGACTTGGCTCGTGGGTTTGCCAAGTGCTACGGCTGCGAGAAGTTCGTCTCGAGCCCCATCGAGCTCTGGGCGAAGCTGACGTCCAAGAACCGATCCGAGGCGCTGCTGGACCTGCGGCAAAGCTTCGGGTTGAAGTTCCTGACCAGCACAGCCAACGCGCAGCTGGACGCGTGGGATCGAAACCAGCTTCTGAAGAAGCGCATCGCGGAGATCTGCCACAACGAACTGCTCCACGCGATTGCCGCGCCCAACGACCCACTCTACGGGCACTGCCGAAACGCGGTGCGCTACCTCATCAACACACGGTCGCTTCCTGTCGACACCATCCCGACGTTGGACATGCTCGGCGTCATGCCGCCCATGGCTCGGATCCTTGATACGCTCGACGCCGACGCTGCCGCGGAGAACACGCGGCGCGAAGAAGAAGCGCAGCGTGCGGGTGAGCGCGTCGTGAAGGTCGTCTCGCTCAGTCAGGACGCTCGCGACTACCTCGTGCAAGTCAACGCGTCCTGGGTGGGGTCGATCGTATTCCGACTGGACCTCGCGCCGGGCATCATCGGCCGCATCAAACTGCGCCAGCCGGACACGAAGATCTACCACATCATCGCCGACGCCTACGAAGAGGACATGGGCTTCTTCGGCCTCGGTTGGTCGATGTA
>Ga0172367_10000735_pt1 | contig 50112 bp, 54 predicted proteins | sample Lak10m_FD_114542 | JGI IMG/M metagenome (GOLD analysis project Ga0172367, IMG submission 114542) | Freshwater microbial communities from Kabuno Bay, South-Kivu, Congo - kab_022012_10m | ecosystem: Environmental > Aquatic > Freshwater > Lake | place: Democratic Republic of the Congo: South-Kivu...
CATCAATTCAAAGATGTCAATTTCCGGTGACAAGGCTTCTGTCGAGTACCTGAAGGAATTTACCCGTTATACGCTTGGCCTTGCTCTTACCTATAACCCTTCAACCGCACGGTCACAATTCAGCGAGTTACTTGCGATGTATGACCCTGCAGTATTCAAGAATGCCCGTACGGAACTGTATGCGCTCGCAGACAAAGTCGAATCAACAAAAAGTGCCAGTGTTTTCTACATCAATGGCATATCGCATGATTCTGACAAAAAACTGCTGCAGGTCGATGGCATAAAACAGACGTACATTACTGGCGAAAAATCGATCGATGAGCAGAAAACCTATTTTGTGGAATACGCCATTGAAGGTGGCAAGTTCGTTTTGAAGCGGCTGTATGAGAAAAAGGATGAAAGTCAAAAAGGAGGGGCATGATGCGGAAAATTGCTGCGATTGTGGCCATAGCAATTCTACCAACAACCACTGTGCATGCCGAAGACGGTAGAAAAGGTCATCTGAAAACCGATGCGCCTGAATCCGCATTATTGCTTGATAAAACTGCAATGGACCCGGGCGTGGATCTCCCAACGGTAGTGTTGCCGGAAGTATCCACAACAATCCGTCTGTCAAGCTCGGACATGAACCGGATCAGTTGCCAGTCAGAGATTAAAGAAGCGCTTACTTCCAGTGAAAAGGGGGCATCCATCAAGATAACCGGCAAGGATGCGTTTGTAAAATTCAAGGTAATCAAGAAACCGGATGGGAAAATGGTTTACGCCACGACCCCCACTGAATTCTATGTTGTCTGTGGCGATAACACATACACTTTGATCGCCTATCCACAGCGGATCCAGTCGCAAACCATCAGACTATCAACAGGAAAAGAAAAGAAAATCAAAGAGAACATGAGTTTGTTTGCCGGACTGCCGTTTGAAAAGAAGGTGCTGAAAGCGGTCAAGGATGTCTACACCGAAAACATTCCGGAATCGTACAGTGTCACCAGACTGGAAAAAAAGATTACCTCCCACAAGGAGGTTGATCTCTATCTCAAGCGTCTTGTTGACATAGAAGGGGAGGGGATGCTGGTCAAGGAATTCGAGGTTTTGCTTAAAGGCACGACACCATTCAAGATGAGTGAGAAGATGTTTCTTAAAATGGGAGTAGCCGAGAACCCGGTGGCCATTTCTCTTGAAAATCATGTACTCCGTCCAAGTCAGACAACCAGAGTATTTATAGTTGAACAACGTTCCGACCGGCTAGGACCAAGGCTGGGTGAAGATCTGCCAGTACTCCGTAATGTGATAGATAAAATCAGCACCAGACATGATTCATCGGCAAAGGAGGATCCTGCCGATGAAAAATAAAATTGTCGAAGCATGGCAGGGTATGAACGGCAAGCAGCGCAAACTTGTCACCTGGGTTGGTGGTGGGAGCATTGTGCTGATAATAGGGATTTTAGGGGCAACAGCTATGCGCAGTAATGCTCCACCCTCCACGGTTTCTAAAGGAATGAAGCCAGTGGCATCACTTGAGGGAGATATGATGAAGCAGTCCGCACTCATGAATGCCGAGAAGCGGGCGACTGAACTGGAAAAACAGATAAAGGCAATAGAGGAGGAAAAGAAACTTGCTGTACAGGGAGTGCAACCAGATCAGCCGTTTCCTCCCGGGCAACCAGTGGTTCAATCAGCCTTTGGAACATCACAAAAACAGGGTAATGGCAAAGGCAGTTCCATAAATACCCTCCCACCTCCGCCGATGCCGCAAGGCGTAAACTCTGTGACAATCCCACCACCACCTGGGCCACCTTCAGGAAGCGGGCAGCCGGGGACTAACGGTCATATGGCGCCGCCTGATGCCGAGATCGGAGACATTTCTATTGTGTCATCCTCCAAATCCACCTCGGACAAGGTAGCAGTTACTGACGATAAAAAAAAAGACCTGAACAACAAGGTTTATTTGCCTCCATCATTCATGGAGGCGACCCTGCTTTCAGGCTTGGATGCCCCGACAACCTCGGATGCGAAGGGAAATCCGGTTCCGGTACTCATCAGGGTAAAAACCCCCGCCGTACTCCCTAATAGCGTCAAGGCAAACCTCAAGGGGTGTTTTGTGATTGCAGATGGCAAGGGGAATCTGGCGACTGAACGTGCTGAGCTGGTGCTTGTTTCTTTGTCCTGCTTGGACAGGAGGGGCCAAGCGGTTGTGGATCAGAAGATCAAAGGGTTCGTCGTTGATGAAGACGGCAAAATTGGTCTGCGTGGGAAGGTAGTTGCCAAAATGGGTTCGATGATCGCCCGCAGTATGGCTGCCGGCTTCTTCGGTGGTGCTGGCGATGCTATCAAAGCATCGGCAACAACAACGTCAATAAGCCCGCTTGGGACTACCCAGGCAATCGATGCAAAGAACATAGGGCTTGCCGGCGCTGGCGCTGGTCTTTCAAATGCGTTCAAGGAAATCGAAAAATTCTATATGGATCTGGCACGTCAGACTTTGCCGGTTATTGAGGTTGGCGCAACCAAACAGGTGACACTGGTGATCAGTGAAGGGTCAAATCTGGAAATCAAGAAGGTGAGAGGAGTCCAGAAGTGAGCAGATTTTTCTATTACATGGCAGGGTTTGCATTGTTATCGGGTTGTTCAATCTTTAATCCATATGACAGCGAGTTCAGTTGCCCTGGTGGATATAAGGGGAAATGCATCTCTGTAAACGGAGCATACAACGAAGCAAAAAGCGGCAGACAAGAACCGGTAGCTATTGATACTGCTGGATCTGGCAATCCTGATCAGAAAAATGAAAACGAAGGAACCGAACCTGCACCTGCGAGGGATAATCGTACGGCAGAGGAAGTCTGTACACAGTACAATAACAGCGATGATCCGGTTAATACCGATGGTGCATGCGTTCGCAAGAAAAAACCATCTGCCTTGAAAGAGACAAAAGAGCTGCAAAACTACAACCGCTATCGATCCGCACTTTATGACAAGTTCGGCAACCTTCTGAAGGAACCACAGACTCCGGTTGTATCACCACCAAAAATAATGCGGGTGCTGCTTATGCCATACACCGGGCAGGAGAATGAATTCTATATGCTTCGGTATGTTTATTTCTTTGTTGATGAACCGAGGTGGTTACTGGGTAATTCCATTATGGCAGAAGATGAGGAGGAATAGGAGTGGGGCTTTTATCCTGGATATTCGGTGGCGATGGTGGGTTAACAAAAAGTGACTGGTTCTCACTGCTCCATCGTGAAAAACTCTCCGATTATCTCCCATGGGTGGCATACGATCCGAAGACCAACGGGTATCTCAATAGCGACAACACCCTTGGAATGATGTGGGAATGTGTTCCGCTTGCATTTGCCGGCGATGTCACCATAAACACGTTGAGCGGTCTTTTGCGTATGGAAGTACCGGAAGATACATTCATGCAGTTCATCCTGTATGCTGACCCGTATGTTGATGACATTGTCGCTCACCATGTCGCTCTCAAAACGAGACGCTCTCCGCTGGTGGATGATGTATCGTTGAACGCCATGAATTTTTACCGCGAAGGGACCAAGGGGCTTCGCTGTATGAATGGCATCCCTGCCAGAAATTTCCGGCTGTTTTTTACAATTAAATTTCCCGCAAAAGATGCAAAAAACATCAATTTGAACGAAGTGCGGGGGATGACAACTGAGATTCTTCAGGGTGCCGGCCTCTCACCTGAAATCGTTGAACCAGGTGTGCTGCTCGCCTGGATGCGCCGGATGTTAAATGACAAGCCTGGGAACAATCTCTACCACTACGATGACCGCAACGTCATACGGAAACAAGCTCTTCTCGCCACCAATGTAGAAAAACATATAAGCCATCTGAAAATCGACTCGAAATTTTTCCGCTGTATCACCCCTGCCGGGTATCCGAAACATGGAGACCAGATCCAGACCAATAAGCTGTTTGGCGGCATAATGGGGCTGTCCACTGATTCCGACCAGATCAGAACCCCGTTCATGTACACACTGAATATTATAAAGCAGAACCAGAAGAACAAGCTACATACCAAATGCAATGTTGTGTTGAACCAACAGGGGGTAGGCAGTCTTGCACCGTCTCTTTCGCGTAAAAAAGATGAGTACCTCTGGGCGGTCGATGAACTGGAACGTGGCACATGTTTTTATCGAGTTATCCCGACTCTATGGGTGTTTGGCGAAGATGAGAGAATGGTTACCGAGTCGATCACCAGAGCGAGACGCATCTGGGAAGGGCAGGATTACAAGATGCAGGAAGATAAGGGGATACTGCTGCCGTTATTTATATCCTCCCTGCCGTTTGGTCTCTACAACTTCGGGACTAACATCGATACTATTGACCGTGACTATGTAATACAAACAGATGCCATTGCCGTATCCATGCCTGTTCAGAGCGACTTTTCCGGTATGGGGGATCCGGTCATGCTCTTTACCGGACGAAAAGGGCAGGTTTTTGGGATTGATCTGTTTGATAGCCATGCCACTAACCACAATGCCATGGTATGTGCTTCATCCGGTGCCGGGAAAAGTTTTTTCATCAACTACATGGTTTACAACTATTTCACGCTGAAATCCAAAATCAGGATTATTGATATCGGTGGCTCCTACAAAAAAACCACCAAACTGTTTGGCGCTCGCTATCTAGATTTCAACCCTGAAACTCAAATCTGTCTTAATCCCTTTACCAACATTACTGACCCTGAATCCGACCTACCGGTAATACCGCCGATTATAGCCCAGATGCTTTTCAGCACAGATAACAGCTATCCGACAAATGTTGAAATGAATCTGATCAAAAAGGGGGTTAAGTGGGCATATGAGCTGGAAGGAAATGATGCATGTGTTGATACCATCTATGAGTATATGAAAAATTTTACCAGTTACTCTGATGAGATAGGGGAAATCAGGGATGCAGCGGCAAGGCTTGCTTTTACAATAGGAGATTTTACAAGTCAGGGAATTTATGGGAAGTTTTTTAATGGGAGAAGTAATCTTGATATCGGCAATAATGATTTTGTAGTGTTGGAATTAGAGGAGTTAAAACAGAGACCAGAACTTTTCAAAGTTGTCACCCTCCAGATAATCAATGCTGTTACCCAGGATCTATATCTTTCCGATAAATCATCGCAACGGCTGATAGTATTTGACGAAGCATGGCAGTTTCTTGGGGAAAGCTCTCTGCTCAAGACGGTAATTGAGGAGGGGTATCGTAGAGCCAGGAAATATCACGGCAGCTTTACCATAATTACCCAGTCCATTCTCGACATGAAAATGTTTGGTGGGGTAGGGGATGTTATAAAAAACAACTCCGCTTTCAAATTCTATCTGGAGTCTACTGATTTTGAGAAGGCTCTCAACGAGAATTTGTTGGATTACGACCCATTTACCATGGAGATTTTGAAAACCACACGAACTAACAAGCCAAACTATTCCGAGATATTTATGGATACACCAAACGGGACAGGGGTTGCCAGATTAGCCGTTGATCCGTTTTCTTACTATGTTTTTACATCATCGGCAAATGAGATAACTGAAATAGAAGCAATGGTAGATAGCGGGGTGACGTATGAAAATGCAATCAAGGAAATGGTCAGGAAGTATCGCAGTTAGTCTTGTGGCGTTTCTGTCTGCAACATCGGTATGCCATGCGGTAGATGGGAAAACTTCCGGTCAAAATGCAGGACAGAGTGCTTTGTCCAAATTCGGTAGCAAAAGCAAGGTAAACGCCAATATATCGCAGCCAATGACCAATTCTGCATACCAGATGCAGTCGGTAGATGGTTCAAAATCGTTTCAGGCGACAATCAATGCACCCTCTTCAGACAAGTTCCTGGAAATAATGATCCAGCCCGCTGGAAGTGGTGATTTGCAGAAGGTAATGATCAGCCAGGATACAAATGCAGATGGGACCATAGATTATGTCTATAACGTACCGAGACTGATTTCAGGTGTCTGTGCCAACGGTTTTATATCCTGTGCTGCTGGTACATGGAACGCCTGCACCTTTTACCTGTGGAGTGCTGACGCAAGCAATAGAATAACCGAAGTTCCAGCAGTTCTATCTGATCTTGGTGGCTGTTACTGCATTAACAGCAGTTGCGGCAGCAATTTGGTATGGGCAAACAGCACTATTGTTCTGAAGGCTCTTGGTGGCGGGATCGTAGGCGCATTACAGCGAGGTAATCCGGCTCTTTCCATCAGCAGCGTTAGTAATGACCCCGTGACAATTACCTTTTTCGGTAAAATCACCAATAACTCTCCTACCGCTGCAAGCAGCGTAACGGCTCTTGCTTCTTCACCATCTGTTGCGGTTGCTGCCAGCTATTACAACAACCCGGTACAACTAACCGCAGCACGGGACAATATAGCTATCAGTCAGGCTGGCGATCCTAACAGTATGTATTACAAAGTGACAAATTCCGCCACTGCTGTAAGTGGGATTATGAGTGTCTGCACTTTGGATCGGGTGTTTGCCACAAATGGCAGCGAGTCTATCAACAATGGTTGTTCAACCTTTGCCGGGGATGTCAATTGCCGATTGAAGGACGGCACAATAGATGGCGTACTTGCCCGTCAGAACTTTTCAGCAACTGGACTCAACCCGCTGCCATCATGCCAGACAATCAACTTTACCGCTGGACCAGTCAATATGTGCCGTGACTGGTGGCATCAGAACCTCACATATGTATGTGGTCAAACATCCTACAATGTTGCAGATGCAGGAACACGCTTTGGCTCTGTAGTCTCGTCCTCAACTGAAAACGGAACAACACTCAATTACACCGATAATCGCAAGGGTGCCGCTAGATGGTCAACTTCGGATGGAGTAATTCAGCTCGGCAATAAGGAACTTGGTGCTGATTGTGAACTGGGGTGTAAAACCAAACTACTCAAAAAGGATACTCAAGCGAGTGCAAGCGGAACGACTACGGGTGTACCAACACTCGAAAATGTAACTGATAAACGCGTTCCTGCACAATCGTATGAGTTTTTTTACAAGGCTTGCGAAAATGGTACTTGCCCGATTGATGATCCGGCTGAACAGATTGTTACAAATTGCCAGTGCCTTAATAATTTTAACGATACAGCAGTCTTTGTTCAAACGCTACGCCTGTCAGGTAAAGATCTGATTTGCAGTAGCGGTGCAAAAAAACCAATGTGAGTAAACAATATGTTTTTCAGGATATTATATTCGATTTTATATTCGCTGGTAATTATATCGATAACAGGGGTTCCTGCTCTTGCCATAATTAAATGCAGCGACAAAATTTCTCCATATACCGAATATCGGTATATGGATGCTCTGGCATTTTTTACAGCACATGATGGTAAAACGTATGCCTTGGCAAAGTCAGCTCCAATGGGGAGTACAGCATTACCTGAAGCATATTTTGCGTTGGATGCTAATATTACCAATGAACATAAAACAACAGGTTTAGATATTGCCTCAATGAAGCGGTTGCTTACTCTTGGCAAATATGGAGCAGCTAAACCCGTAACCATAGATAGCAAAGCAACACAGGACTTTATCACAAAGCGTTATGCAAAATATCTCGGTTCAGGAACATATATTGATGCGTGGAAAAATTATGGAGATGGTGGTTTTACTTACCTTGGGGGTGGACCGTTATCCTATAAGAATTGGAGGACGCCACCGGCTGCTACGACAGAACCGCAAGGTGTTGTCATGGATGGTTCCGGGGTCTGGTCGCCTCTTCAAAATGGTGCAAAATACTCTCAAGTTGTCGAGTTTCAGGAAGAACTCGACTGTGCGGTAAAGCTACTCCCTGTTGACGCTATCCAGCCTCCTCCAGAACCACCTGCAACCCCGCCGGAACCTAACACCCTTAATGGTCGGATTTGTGGCCAGGATTTAAACAACAATGGTTTTGTCGGCGAAGCAGGGGAAACTGCAAATTGTGTCAAGACTCTACAAGGGGAGTTTTGCCCGGTAGGCTCAACCGCCTGTGTTGAAACAATGGAATCTGTTCTATGCCCTGCCGGTTCGACTCTTGAGCCAACACGGGATATGTGTCAAGCAGATGCAACCTCCGTCAAATGCCCTGCCGGGTATAACTGGGATAGCAGTATTGATCGCTGTACCAAAGCACCATCTTGTCCTGAAGGTGGAATTTACAATATTGCTACCGACCGTTGCGAAAAGATTGTACAAAATGAATGCCCTACCGGGTACACATACGATGCAGCACGGGATGTCTGTGCAAAGTCTGTTGACTGTGGTGCAGGAGGATCGCTCAACACAACACTGGATCGTTGCGAGCGGCTTCCAAACTGGGATTGCCCGACAGGATTTAGCTACAATTCCAGTACCTCCAAATGCGAAGCCCCGCCTTATTGTCTCTCTGGGACAGCATACAACACAAGCCACAACCGCTGTGAATCAGTAATCACAAACAACTGTCCTACCGGTTACAGTTATGATAACGGTCTGGACAAGTGCGTATCTTCCGCAGACTGTACCGCTCCCAGCACTCTGAATCCAACTACCGACCGTTGCGAAATGCCGATAGGGATAACTTGCCCGATTGGATTCAACTACGACAGCGTTAACGATAAGTGCTATCAGTCTCCAGTATGTATAAGTGGTGGCACATATAACAATAGCAACGATATATGTACAAACGCTATATCAGGTGGCACCTGCTCGACAGGCTATACATACGATAGCGTCCTCAAAACCTGTACCGAACCACCGGTTTGTATTGGTTCCAGCTACGACAAAACCCGTAATCGCTGCGAGATAGCGGTTACGCTTACCTGCCCTGCAGGTTATATTGCTACTGGTACAACGTGCCAGGCAGCACCGGTGTGCGGATCAGGATTGGTCTACAATACCGCAACTAATCGGTGTGAGATGAATCTTGGTTCCTGTCCTACCGGCTATAGTTATGATGCCGGTCTGGACAAGTGCGTATCTACCGCAGGATGTACCGCACCCAGCACACTGAACCCGACCACCGACCGATGCGAAATGCCTGCTTCAACCGGATGCCCAGCGGGGAGTATATTCAACCCGACAAGTAGTAAATGTGAATCAAACCCCTCCTGCCCAACTGGTGGTAGCTACAACAAAAGCTATGATGTATGTACAACAGCAGACAGTCTCTCCTGTCCGAGTGGCTATATATATTCGTCAACTTACGAGATGTGTATAGCAAACCCTGTCTGCATAAGCGGATCATACAACGCTACCAATAATTTATGTGAAGCATCACCGTCATATTCATGTTCTGATCCAAGTTACAGCTACAATTCAACTCGTGGTCGGTGTGAAAAATCACCGGTATGTTCTATCGGGACATATAACTCAACATTTGATCAATGCATGATTTCTACAACCTTGAGTTGTCCATCTGGTTACACAATGAACAACAGCACAAATCGCTGCGAAAAACCGCCTGAATGTCCGGCAGGGACATCATACAGCGTGGTAACCAATCGTTGTGAAGGTTTACCTTCATGCACAAGCGGATCATACAACGCCGCAAACGATGCGTGCGTTTCTTACGGGAGTTATGCGGCAACCGTGACCTATACATGCCCAAGCGGGGGGACTTTGAATGGAATGACATGCGTATCAAACAAAGACCGTGAAATAGCAATGTATGAATGTGTCGGTGATTATGTAACTACCTGGTGCTACGTAGTGGGATATTGTGGAGATACTCCAACACCAGATCATCCATACCCATATCCTGCCTGTAAAGTAATGTCACCAAATCCATACCCAACTTGTTTGCAAAGAACAACAGCATATTGTTACACAAGCCAACAATACCCACCTTGGGATGGTATTACCGGTGCTCTATATTATCCACAGCCACCACCCCAAAAAGTTTATATGAAAAGTCCTAGTGACCCCGTAACTATATCAAGTGCTACAGCCCAGTACGCGTGTAATTCAGGAGGGACGCTTTCTGGTGCCACTTGCAACACAGCATCTGTTGTTGGCGCAACATGTCCCGCAGGAACATGGCTTGATGGTGCTATTGACCGTTGTGTAAATGCCAATCCGACCTGTACGGGAGGGAGTTTTGATGGTGCTGCCGATGTTTGCTATGTGACAACCGATAAGTCCTGTCCAGGCGGTTCCACATATAGCAGCGCAGAAGGTCAATGTGTATCTACCGCAACGTGTAGCGGTGGAATGCTGGATGTAACTACTGACACATGTTATCAATCAAAAAACAGTAACTGCTCTTCCGGTTATACATTCTCTGGATCTGTCTGTATTGCGACTCCAATCTGTAATAGTTCAGGGGCATTTGATGCCGGAACAGATCTATGCAAAATAACAGCTACACACAACTGCCCATCCGGTTATGCATATAACTCTGGAATAGCTGCCTGTACTGCTAGTTATTCATGCGTTGCAGGCACAGCATTAAACACCACTGCTGATAAATGCCAGGTAGAAGAAGTTTATGGATGTAGTAGTGGTTTTACTGCATCAGGAACTATTTGTTACCAATCACCGATCTGCACCACAGGAGGCAACTATAGCGCCGTTCTCAATAAATGCGATGCTGGTTCTAACGTATGCTCTGGCTATACACTCGATACTGCCAACGACAAATGTTATGCGTCATCCTCCTGCAATAGCGGCGGCACGCTCAATACTACCAGTGATAATTGTGAACTGCTGACAACATCTACCTGCAGCACCGGGTTTACTATGGATTCAGCTAACAATGTCTGCCAGAAGGCATCGACGTGCGATGGCGGCGGATCACTAGATACCTCGAAAGATAAGTGCTTGCTTCCGGCAAACTTCACCTGCCCTGCCGGATATGGGTACAATACGGCGTTATCACTCTGCACAAGAACCGCAGATTGCAACTCAAGCAGCACTATTAACTCGGTACGGGATCGTTGCGAGCTGGACAATGGATACTCTTGTACCTCTGGATTCAGCCAGGATATAGCCACTCAAAAATGTTACCAATCACCGATCTGCACCACTGGCGGCAGCTACAGCACTGTTCTCAATAAATGTGATGCTGGTGTTTCAAAAGTGTGTGGAACCGTAGGATTTACCGTAGATGCCGCAAATAATGTCTGCCAAAAGGCTATAGACTGCGGAACAGGTACTCTCAATATCATTTCTGATAAATGCGAACAGACAGCCACAGTAAACTGCGGCACATGGACATTCGATTCAGCAACAGGAATGTGTTTTTCAAATGCAACCTGCAATCTTGGTTCTTACAATGCAGCTACTAATGAGTGTCAGGCAGTTATTGTTCGCAACTGTGGTACATACAGTTTTAACCAGACCGATTTCAAATGCGCTCAAGCGGTAACCTGCCCTAAAGACCCCACATTTTCTCTTAATGCGACAATACACCTCAATCCGTTTTTTGATACCTGTATGTCAAACGCTGAGCATATCTGCGCTGGTGGGCTGACATGGAACAGCATTCCGGTAAATAAATGCGAAGCGGTGCCGATCTGTACCGGCAACGGTATTTATAATCCTGCAAAGGATAGTTGTTTTATGGGGATGAACACCTGTCCTCTCGGAACGCAATATCAATGTATGAATTTTGGCGGTGAAAACCGTTGCTCGCCAAACCCATGTGTAGATGCAGTTGTAGATGCAACCTTTGAGGATGTTGACGAGTCAATGCTCAAAGATGATGCTCGTGACGCTCAAGGCAATTGCCTGGGTCAGATTTATATCTTTAATGGCAAGGCATCACGTTGTCGCCCCCCAGGTTTAACTGTTGGAATGATAAACGATTGCTGCAAAAGTGACGAGGTTATGAGCGAAGATACTGGGAGTGCAATTTCAACTGCCGTGTCAGCAATACAAACAGCATACGAGGTTGGTCAGGTTGCATATTACTCATATCAAGTTGCCAGCGGCGCAGCAACACTAACTCCTCTTGTTGGGACAACTTCAGTTGGCATTGTAAGCGCAACCGGTAGCGTTACAACTGTGAGTGGTGCTGTTGCCAGTGGCGTATCAACAGCAGCAGCAAGTGGGGCAACGGGGGCTGCAGCAGTATCAACCGGTATGCAGGCTTACGCAGCGGCTCTTCTCAATCCGGTAACAATTGCTATATCGGCTGCCATAATGATCGGGATGAAAGTCATCATGGGAAATGGCTGTGATCAGGGTGATCTTCAGACTGGAATGCAGGTTAAAGCTGATCAATGCCATTATGTTGGTGGCTATTGCCAAAAGAAATTCCTTTTTGGGTGTGTTCAGAACGCAAAAAGCTTCTGCTGTTTCAACTCTAAAATGGCAAGGATTATCCATGAGCAGGGTAGACCGCAACTCAATGCATTCCAGCCAAATGGTGATTGGGGTTCTGGTAAAAATCCAAACTGCCGTGGATTAACTCCTGAAGAATTTCAGTCACTAGATTTTTCAAGGATAGATATGTCCGAATACTTCGCAGACATCCAAAAAGATTTAACGACCAAAATATCCAATTCACAACAAACTATAACTGACAGTATCAACAAAAAATTCCAGGCGGTGACAGCCCCGTGATTCGTAGATTCTTGGCTGCATTACTCATAGCGATTGTTCTGACCTTATGTGTTGTTTACGCACAGGCAAAAGATCTTGGCAGTTTTGGCAAAACCTATCCAATAGCCGAAAAGGATGCTCTTGTTGAAATAGAAGAAAAAGCACGGCTGGTTGACTGGAAAACCGTTCTCGATAAGAAGAAGCCGGAAAAATATCAGCCTCCAGATAAAATTCATCTGCCCCGTGCTACTAAAAACCAGACTCGTTTTGTAGATATGAGCTATACCGCCGAGATGGATGTACCAGATGGCAAAGGCGGGATATTGTATCCTAAAGGTTACAGCTTTAATCCCCTGGAATACGTTACCTATCCAAAAACCATTGTTGTGATTAACGGCAAGGATAAAAAGCAGGTCAAGTGGTTCAAAACCTCTGAATACAGCAAACGGATCGACGTAATGCTGCTTCTCACAGAAGGCTCATTTCCCGACATAGCAAAGCAAATAGACCGGAATGTGTTTTATGCGAATGAGAAAATAATCAGGCGATTCCAGCTCAAAGTCGTACCTTCTGTTGTAAGACAAAGCAGGAAAAACATGGAAATATTAGAGATTGTCCCTGAATCAAATAATAAGGAGAGCGGACGATGAATAGCAAGGAGACATTGATATTAGCGGCTATTGCAACAGCAATGGTGCTTTCCGGTTGTTCGCATGAAAGCTGGGTAAAAACAGAAGAAACAACGAGGGTATCGGGGTTTTTCAATACGGTACTTTTACCTGTCAACATAGTTGCTCATATTGGCAAATCAGTTACTGAACCAGGGAAAGTTTTATCATCAGACTCATTGAAAGATGGGGGATTTATTTTTTCAAAGCAAATAACAGAAAATGTTACCAAAGATGATGGGGAATTTTCAAGATCATTTACCACAATAAAAATCCGCTTCAAACGAGGCGATTACGGGGATATTGCAAGCCAAACAAATGGCAATGAAAACATAAAAACAGGGCGGTATAAAGTCGGGGAACGTTACATTATTGTCAAGGGAACCGAAGATGTTTACAAAGTGCGCTATGAAGATGAAGTTGAATAGTTTTCACGCAATTTTGATGTTGTTTCTGTTGCTAGAAACAACCACCACATTTGCTGCTGGTGGTGTTTGCAGGGGAACTACTATCAATCCGGTCACCGATATATGCTGGCAATGTATGTTTCCAGCAATGATCGGCGGAGTTTCATTCGGCAGGGGAGGGGAGCAAAGCCCGGCAGGCATGAATTCCCCGGTATGTGCATGTCCAACAAGTACGGGGACAGTAACAATAGGGGTCACTTCTGCTTTTTGGGAACACTCACGACTGATTGAAACGGTAAAAAATCCATATTGTTTCCCAGCGTTAGGTAGCGGCATGAACAACCCTAAACCTGGCTATAATTCCGGGAGCAAAAAAAGTAAAGGTGCTTCAGATGCCGATAAATCGTTTCAACAGGTTCATTACTACATATTTCCGGCATGGCAACTGCTACAACTTTTTACTGATTTCCCTTGCACCGAAAAGGCTGCTTTTGATATCGCATATATGACTGAAGTTGACCCGATGTGGAACGATGACAGCCTTTCGTTTATCATCAATCCTGAAGCATTACTGTTTGGAAATCCCATATCACAAGCGGCCTGTGCTGCTGATAGCGTTAGTTCAGCGGTAGGTTATCCAGTTGACCCACTTTTCTGGTGTATGGGTAGTTGGGGGTCAATGTATCCTTTGTCAGGCAGTATAAGTGGTACGGATCCTGTTCAGGTAAATGCTGGTCTTGCATCACGAATGCTTTTCAAATTGGGGCGTGAAGCTCTTTTGAATGATACTGGGATAAATAAATGTGCTCAAAACGGTGTACTTTCACCAATTCTGCAAAAGAGCAATTATCGTCTACAAGAAGTAAGGCCGGTAAAGGGAAACGATTGTATTCCGATTGGTCGGTCAGGTTTTATCTGGGGGGCTGGTAAAAACCCTCCGTTTGGCACAGCAAAAGGTTCTGCTGATAACTTCCTGTGGTCACTGACCAGAAAGAGGCTATGTTGCGTCGGCTATTCAATCAAATAATAATTGCCAGTTCGATTGCTGCACTACCATCTGCTGGGGTAGCTGCCAATCAGGGTGGTTTCATCGATACCCCTGATAGCTGTTATCAGGTTGAACGGCTGGAGAACGATACGGTTTATTTAGCAATATTCCAGAAAGGGGAGGGTGGTAACGCCTGTACAGGGAAGCCGGGTCGGGCATTTATAAAATCTACTTCGGACAAGGTAAAGATTATAGTCGAAGGTAAATTATGGAAAGAGATGACTTTTCAGCCTATCTCGCTTCCCGATGTGGATGCCATCATTTCAAAAGCAGGTAAAGCTTCTATTACAATTCCTGCGAATTCATCCGAAACATCAATGAAAAAAGAGGCTGAAAAGCTCAACTCGTATTACCAGTCTGATGAATTTCAAAGTCACGTCAAAGCTGAAACTGAACGGATTAAACGTGAAGTGTTTGGTGATGCGATAGAGCGGTATTACCCGGATGAGATAAAGCAGGCTCTTTCCGGCAAACTGGGCAGTGACGAAAGAGTTTATGTCTTTGTGTCATCGTCAATGCCACTCCAGACAGTCAGAAACTATGCCGCTTCAATATCAAAATTCAAAGAACCAGGAATAATGATGGTGATGAGAGGGTTTGTCGGCGGCATGGCAAAAATCCGACCGACGGTAGATTTTACAGCACAAGCACTCAAAACCGATCCGGCATGTGATCCTATTGCAAGTGAGTGTGAAGCGCTACCGGTTCCATTCGGCGTAGATCCGTTATTATTCAGACGATATGGAATAGATCGTGTGCCTGCAGTGGTTTATGTTAAGGGGATGAAAAAAGACGATGCTGAATTAAGCGAAGGTGACAATAAAAACGCTTCAATTACAAACTATTGGCTAGCATATGGTGATGCAAAACTTGAATTTATTCTCGATGCAATCCAGAAAGTAAGCGGCTCAAAAAGTCTTGGGAGGCTTCTGGAACTTTATTGACGTACTCCCCGCCTGAAAGGCGAGGATTCTGGGTTCAAGCAGCGATTGCCGGTATTGCTACCGGTCTTATATTTTGAAGTGTTCCCTCCAAGTGACACCACTTCTACCTCAACGCCGGACATTCTGATCAACTCTGGAAGGACTTTTATGTCCCTTCCCGCCTCTTTTTCTAATATTGCGTCGATAATTCGGACAGAACGTTTTAGCACCTTTTTGCTCCTCTCTTTCATCAGTTCAATGGGGCAGCGTTTGAGCCGCCTTTTGAGCGGTTCTAAAGGTTGGAAATTTAGTTTGGATTACTTTTTGGCATTGACCTATATAAACAAAATGTTTATTATCGGGTCATGATCACATCGTTTGCGAATAAAGAAACTGAAAAACTCTTTGCATCGGGGAAATCCAAAAAACTTCCTCCTGAAATTATCATCCGTTCGATCATGCGTTTGACACAGTTGGATAGCGCACGCGAGGTTACTGATTTGCTGATTCCCCCGTCAAACCGTCTTGAAACCCTCTCTGGTGATAGGGCAGGGCAGTGGAGTGTCAGGATTAACGACCAATGGCGAATATGTTTTCGGTTTACAGACGGCGAAGCGACCGATGTTGAAATAACCGACTACCATTAAGGAGAGATTTTATGGCTATCAAAAACGGTCTTCCTCCAATACATCCGGGGGTATTCCTGAAAGAAATACTTGACGAACTCGGTGTGTCACAAAACGCTTTTGCTCATGCGATTGGCGTTTCACCTATGCGTATATCTCATGTTATCAAGGGGTCGCGGCCTGTTACAGCAGAGTTGGCAGTTCTTTTCGGCAAAGTGTTTGGTCAGACACCTACCTACTGGATGAACTTGCAAACCAGCTACGACCTTAAGACCGCTCAAAAAGCGATGATACAGAGGGTTCAACAAGTACAGCCGCTTTTAATGGCTGCATAATGTGCGTGCAATGTGTTGTCCGGTTCACCCGCTTGGTTGGATTCGACCTCTGTTACCTTTTTTGTAATTTGTGGAATGCCAATTCAGCCTCCTCAGAAGATAACCTGATATGAGATTGCCTTTGAATTGATTTCGATAGATTTCTGTCCTTTGTGGTGATTTCTTCGATGCTGATTCCACGATCTACTGGATGATTTATCAGGTACTTAACCTTTACGTTCCAATAGCAACTTCCCTCCTCGTTAGGTTCATACTGTTCATTTATTTCTGGATGACTGATGGCTTCAGCGAGCGCAAATATACTTTTGGTTCCTCCTGGTGCATAAAGAAACACTTGGTCTCCTGGAATGAAACTGGGCTTTCCGGTTTTTCTAAATCCAATAAAAGGCTCCTCCCATCTCCCTTGATATTCTGGACGTGTCAATGGTCTATGTGCTGAACCAATTAATTTTAACCATGTTTGCATAATTTCCTCCTCCTTATGAATCAGACCAACTTATTACCTATATAAGTTATTTGTTACTTATATAGGCGCCATATGTGGTTACCTATATAGCTTGTTTTGCTTGGCGTTACCCCACAACTATTAGTGTTCAAGTGGTGTGCCTCGTACTAATCTATATGTTCAGTGCAATCCTGAAAGTTATCGCTCCGAAAGGCTTGGGAGGCTTGTTACACCGAATTGATTTCACCGCCACACGCATGTCTCAAAAGAAAATGACTCATCACCTTGGCGCATCCATATAGCCTCTTCTGTTGATATAGCAAGGATCCATGTCTGGGTCTCTCTTTCTGGTTTTTTGGTTGCAAACGCCAGGGGAGTTAAAACCGCAACACAGAAATGTCTTTCAGGATCTCGAACTGATTGATATTGAATGGCACCAATGCCTGCGTCTCGTGCAATGCGTCCTAATGCCTGTGTTGCGGAATAATTGGTAGGATGCTGCCATAAATCAGATTCTTGTTCAAAGGGTGGTTCACGCAAATCTATGCAATTTGTTTTAATGGCTGTTTTGAACGCAGTGAATGAACATGGCTGAAGACGCTTCAACCCAGATGTGTCCTGAAGGAATTGCCATCGCCAATAACTGACTTCTGCAGCTGCCGTCCGAACCGTTTCGGCGGCGTAGAAAACGCCAGGATCATAAACAGCACGAAATCGCGAACCGATCGGTTTCCGGGGTTCATAGCGAAAAGGGCTGAAAAGTAGAAAGTGAAGATCTAAAGCCTCCTTGGGAATGGGTGGCTCACTTTCCTCCAGAATGTCCTCCAGCACTGCCTGTTCAGACATGGTATCAACAATCTTGGATGTTGATGCAAGGCGTTGCGCCTCAACCATACGCCAGACTTTACTGGATATTTTCCTTGCTTTATATGACAGCTCTGCAGGCGTCCAGGTAGTTGACGACACGCACAAGTCCCTCCGTAGAATCAATTAGCTCTACAGGTTTTTTGCCTGCAAAAGCCTTATTTTCACTTGAAAGCCATTTTTTGGCATCTTCAGATGCCCCCCCAACTATTGAATCGAGTGAGCGAAACATTCTGACCAAAAGAACGGCAAAATCCCATTCCTTTTTGTTTGATGAAAGCTGGTATGTGTTTGCATAAAGGCGTGTGGCTGTTGCGGTACTGACACCCAGAATATGGGCAAGTTTATTTTTTGGCAGATCAAGATAATTAGCGGTATTAACAACTGCCTTAGTAAGTACCAGCTGTTTTTTCTTTGCTTCCAGAGTTGGTGATGTGCGTGGCATACAAACAATCTCCTTCCTTTGATTGCCGTTTCTGTAGAAAATATATCATAAATAAATTTCTATAGGTAATAATTTTACTATAAGTCACACCACCCATTCCCTTTACCTCACGATGAATTACAAGGTTGTTGGGTGGGGCGGATAAATTATTCCCCACCAATTCATGTATTCGAAAAAACGTTCGCACATATCCAGATATATACATTGAAAGAAAAAAGCATAGAAAGGGACTATGTGGAGACATCGACTGAAAATACTTTACCCACCATACCGAATATATTGGAGCAAACCAGATCAACACACCCCGCTGAACCAGATAAGTCATCAGTTGGGATTCCTGTTGTCATAAGCCTTTGCCTTTTTATTGCAATCATCACGTCGTTGACATCGCTGTATGTTTATGACCGCTGGTACGTCCAGAAGATGGTGGCTGTCGATATCCGTGGCTACATAACGGAACAGCGGAATGCGTATATTGCCGGCAAACTGACAGATGAGCAGCTTAAAGGAAAGTTCGATGATCTTGAGCGTGTCGTCACCTCCATTCCCAAAAACAAAATCGTCATAATGGGCGATGCGGTGGTGAGAAATGTTGAAGTGGTTAAAATACCCTGAAGCAGAACCATCCTGGTCAGCTTCCAATCTGGAAATACTCCTCAAGCAAATGGACAGGAAAACAAAAACTGCCTGTCTGGTGACAACCGCTTTGCTGCTGATCATCGGCGTTGCCCTGCCATATAAATTGAGCATCACCATGACTCCATCATTGAAACACCGAGTTTACTGGCTGTTGCACAACCCAGAGAAAATTAAGAAGGGTGATTATATCCTGTTTTATTTCGAGGACATCGCTACTCAATACAGACTGGACGAGAAACGGGACATGATGAAGATCGTCGGATGTGATGAAGGGGACACCGTCAGTGTCAATTCTGAAAAAGAATACTTCTGCAACGGCACATCACTTGGAGTAAAGGCAAAAGATATTTCGCTTAAAGGGGAGCCGCTCGTAAACTTCATGCCACCCTCTGATGGGAAAGTTCCGCCAGGATGTATATTTGTAATTGGTCAGCACAAAGACAGCCTTGATTCACGTTATTTTGGCTATATCAGCAAGCACCGGGTAAGGGCTAAAGCATATCCGATTTTTTAGAGAACTCGTGGAGAATATGCAATGCCAATAGAAAAGATGAATCCGCTGCACTATGTAGGTGCCGGAGAATATACCAGCTTCTGGCAGAAACTGTTCGCAACTATACTATTTGGTTTCTGGGGGCGGTTTTTCTTTGTTGTTCTTGTTGTTGCTGCATTCTGGATTGGGGTGCGACAGCGTAATCCAACACTCGCTGCGCTCTGTTTATTGTGCGCTGCAATAGTAGCCTACGGCGGCGGCGTTCTCAATCTTATGAAAACTTTGGCAGGTTAGAATGGCAAAAGATAGCTCTCCTCAAATTGTACCAGTAGGTCAAAGCGCTGAAATACACCCCAAGGGTTTATTGGAAGCAGGCTCCTTTATTGAACAGAACTTTGCAAATGAAATGGGTGGCTGCATGATTCCATCCCATTTTCTAACAACCAAGCAGCGCTTGGAATTCATGGAGGTCGGTTTTCGTAGTTCATTCATATCGGGCTTATTGTCAGCACTACTGTCTCCAATCGCCATTGGAGTTATCGAAAAATATATCCCGATGTTTGGCGATGCAAACCCTACCATATTCGATACGTTCAGTGCATTTTTACTGGCCCTTGGTTTCTCTCTTGGCTATTCGCTCTTTATTGCAAAAACATGCATGAGTTTTGCGCTCGGGTATACAAAGGCTATGGTGATGAATCTCTTTGGCGGCATGGCATTTGGCGCTATTGCTAAAGCGGTAGTCGCTTTCATTGCATTTCATTTTATTTATTTCAAACTGTTTTCCGACAAAGTCTTACTGTGGGCTGTCGGCAAGCTCTATTATGCCAAAGTCTCAAAAAACAGCGTAGCTAATATCTATTATTGGTTGCAGGGATTTAAGGGAGTTTTCCTCACATCAGCCTATTTTATACTGGTAACAACGCTTATTTTTATACTCATACCTGCTATAGCGATGTTCTTTGCATGGCGACGAAACAAAAAATTGATAGCAGCAGGGATACTGTATGTCAGCAAAGAGAATTCTTAATCTATCAACAACAGCAGTTGTCATCCAAGTATTACTCCCCGCTGCTGCCATCGGCGCACCGGTAAATTTTGATTACTATGTCTGGGGTGGATTTGATGCGGTTGTCAACGCCTTCCAGAAGCTCGCTCTGATATTCGGGGACGATGGCTATAAATCGTTTTATTTTGTCAGCGTCACTGCCGGGATATTTTTCGGCGGCCTTGCGATGGTTGCAAAAATGCTTGGTACTGGTAACGGTTCCGTACAAGGGTGGCTGGTCCCCGCACTTATAGGCATAATGGTGTACCTTGCGTTGATCCTGCCAAAGGCTACACTCACCATATACGATCCGGTTTACAACAAATCACAGGCCGTTGGTAGTCTTCCGCAAGGGGTTGTGGTCGTTGCAGGCGTATTGAACAGCCTCGAAAGGGGTCTTGTCGATATTGTCGCAACGGCGGGCGATCCATTGAGTTACCAGTCACAGGCGGGCGGTAAAGGTTTTCTTGGACTGGCGCAACTTACATCATTGCCACTGTCAGCAATTGATACCAACATCGACACCTCGATGCGCAACTATATCAAAGACTGCGTGACATTTGCCTTGAGTAACCCGACTGCCGGACTGACGGTAGACCAGCTTCGCAATCAGTCAACAAGTTTCACTGCTGACTTGGTCAAGGCACAGAACCCTGCCGTCTGGACGGTCTATTATGATCCCGCCAATCCTGCTGGTGTGCCGAAAACCTGCACCAGTGCCTGGACATCTATCAATACCGCCCTGACAACTGCAAGCCTTGCGGATAACATAAACGCTGTCTGCGCTAATATTGGTTACGACCCAGCAACTGCGGCATCTATGACACAGTGCAAAACCGTATTGAATAACGTCAATACCGGTACCGGTCTTGGTGCTGCAAGCATCGATGATTTCATCAAGCAGGCATATATCGCCCAGCGGCTGGATGAGGTGTATCGCAGTGGTGACTCAACCGGGGCTACCAATTACCAGTTTTTGCTCAATGCGTCCGGGACAATGAAATCAGCAAATGAATGGCTGCCGATATTGAAAGCAGCGATGACAGCCATTGCAGTCGGCTTGCTGCCATTCCTGGCGCTCTTGATACCAACCCCGCTTGTAGGCAAGGCACTGGGAACAATACTTGGTTTTTTTGTCTGGCTCACCGCCTGGGGTGTCACCGATGCGGTTATCCATCAATTTGCCGTTGATTTTGCAAATCAGGCATACACCATGATCCGTCAGAAAAAACTCGGCATGGATGCTCTTTATATGTTCCCAGACCAGACAGTGAAAATCCTAGGTATGTTTGGCACGCTTCGCTTGAGCGGTATGATGCTTGCCACGGTAATTACCGGCACACTGGTTAAATTCGGTGGTCACGCCATGGCAATGATGTCTGGTGGTCTTGCAGGCCAGATCGGGCAGGCTGGAGGTTATGGATCGCATACCGTTGACGACCCGACCGGAAGGGCAAGCGCTGAAAAGAGCAATACAAACTCCATACCTACGCAGTCGTGGAGTAACGAGTTCGCCTATAAATCACGCCAGTCTCAATCCGGTATTGAAATGAATGCCAATACCATGGCATCACAGGATATGGTTTCCAACTTCGGCCAGGAATACTCACAACAGATGATGGCAAATGGCACTGTTGGCAGAAATGTTGGCTATGGCGCAGCCGGAACCGCCATGAAGCAAATGCAAGGTGGTTTGAGTGAGGCATATGGTCTGAAGGCTTTCGATGCAAAAATTGGCATGAGCAAAAGCGCTTCTGTGCGGGATATGGTTAATAACGAATATGGAGGCGATTTGAAAAATTTTGCTGAAATGTCAGTTGCCAATGATAAAGCTCTGGCACGGGCATTTGGCAGTGGCGCGAATTATGCCGACTATCTATCAACAAATTACGACAAGGGTCGAGGTCAGATACAGGGTGAAGTAGCTGCAATGAATGCCGCAAAAAATATCGGTTTCAAAGGTGACTGGCGGCATTTTAACAGCATGCGGTCAGAAGTGTCGTCGCTTGGCGATTATGCCAGTGCCAGTGCAATAAACGAAATGGCAGGCAGATATGGGGTAACACCTGGGCAACTGATGCAGATGAACGCCCAGTTCCAGCAAGGGAAACTTGCCGGCGAGGTCACTGGTCTCTCCGAGCAGTTTGGAACTGCCAGTGATGCCGGTACTGCGGTCGGTATGGTTGCAGCAGCAGGCACAGGCGGGCAGATTGCCGGCATTTATGCTGCCGGAGGTCTGGGATCATACCATAAAATGCAATCTGGCGGGGTTGAAGGACAGATGGCTCGCAACGATCTGGTGCGGCAAGCTGCGGACATGATGGTAACCGACGGTAAAATTCTCCAGGGTATCAAAAACGATCCTGAATACTTTAGCAATGGGCATCTGACTGAAAATGGGTTTGCCATGGCGCAGAAGGCGATGCAAGGACAAAACATTTCCTTCTCAACTCCAGACGGTGCAAACACTCTCAATCTTGATGCAAACGGCAATATTGTTAACAGCAGCAACCGGGGAGCCTTTGCTCCAGGTGATGCCGACAGCAGATCGCAGGCATTGCAGGCAGCCCGGGATATAGCACACCATGATCCGAATGCTGCGGCGAAAATCCGCAGCATGGTCAAATCAGGGACACCGTTCAGCTATGCAGTTGAGAATGATAAAAATGGGAAAACGGCATCGTTTAGCTTCACGCATGGTGGTACAGCGTCCACAATAGACAATGCTGATAATCAGCAGATGCGAACCAGCCTAACAGGGAACAGGCAGATTGCAGAAGATACGAAAATATCAACTACCAAGAGTTATGCTGAAGTTGATAAGACTGTTTCCTCACAAACAGATGCCGACAGAATCAACGCAAACCTTGCTGCTTCAGGCATGAGTGATGTCAGAGTGGCACCTGGCGATTCAATTCAGATGAGGGTTGCACCGATTGTACAGAAGCCAACACCTGTTGACACTTCTCATGGAGGGCTGTCATCACATGGCGAAGTGAGACTTGAGACATCTCACGATGGACATCCAAGGCCTACATCGGCTGTTTCAAGCTTTACAATCAAACGTGGTGGGACAAAACAGGTTGAAGATTATACCAGCAAACTCTCAGGAACATTTTCGCAAACGTATGATAACGCCACTAAAAGAACAATGGGCGCAGATGTCCAAGGGGCTGGTTCTCATGTAATGAGAGAAGTTATTGGACAGAGAAATACTGACATAGTAATGGGGACAATTAACGGTACAACTGCTGCAGCCGGGAATATCTCTGCCATTCGGAATATTATGAAACTTGGTAAAGCCGCAGGTACAACAACCGGTCCAACAAACGCACCAAGCGGTGCGCCGTCTATGACAGGATATCAAAGATATTGAGTGAGGGTAAGACAGTGAATAGTATGGAAGAAGGTGTCAGTCAGCCAGACATCAAAAGTCTGATTTACGACACAACCGCGAGAAAGCCCACAACTTTAGTCGTGGGATGAGAGCGGAAATCAGCTTTTCAGTATATATATTTGCCAGATATATACTGATTGCGCTATGATGAACATATGAAAAAAACGCGTTGGACAACGAGTAATAAGGCCGTATTCAATATTGGCTACCATCTGATCTGGTGTACCAAATATCGCCGGAAACTTCTGACAGGTGAGATTGAAACCAGGCTGAAGGTTCTGCTTGCTGGTAAGGCAGAAGATATGGGTGTTGCCATTGAAACTATGGAGGTTATGCCAGATCATCTCCACCTTTTTGTAAAAGCATCGCCGGTAGACAGCCCTCACTACATTGTCCAACAACTAAAGGGTGTGACCTCGCGGATACTCCGACAGGAGTTCCCTGGTCTTAAAAAGAAAGTGCCGACCTTATGGACTCGCAGCTACTACTGTGAATCAATTGGTCACATTTCATCAGAGACGGTCATTCGTTATATTGAGGACCAAAAGAACCAGTAATGCAGATCCAGAAAGCATTCAAATACCGTCTCTACACAGATTCTCTAACCGACGCCAAACTCCGGCGGATGGTAGGTTGCCGCCGGTTTGTTTGGAACAACGGACTTGCAGCAATCAAGTCAGCACTTGATGCGGGAGAGAAACGCCCACGGTACACACAACTTTGCGCTGCACTGGTAGAGATGAAACAGGAACACCCATTTTTAGCAGAAGACGCTGCATCACAGTCATTGCAGCAGACCGTGAAAGACCTGGACAGGGCAGTAAGTGACGCTTTTGATCCAAAACAACCGTTCAAGGAATTCCCGGTTTTCAAAAAGAAGGGGAGATGTTCCGAGTCATTCAGAATCCCGCAGGGATTCGAGGTTGATCAAAACAACAGTAGAATCAAACTCCCAAAACTTGGGTGGCTGCGATACAGGAACAGTCGAAAGGCAGTAGGCACTCCAAAGAACATAACGGTGAGCCTACACTCCGGGCATTGGTACATCAGCATTCAAACTGAGCAGGAAGTGGCAGAACCAGTCCATCCATCCGAAAAGCACCTTGGAATAGATCGCGGCATCAACTCATTCCTGGCATTGTCAGATGGCACTCTGATCCAGCCATTGAACGCCTTCGCCCGCATGAAGAGAAAACTGGCCAGATTGCAACGCCGGTTGTCCCGCAAGATCAAGTTTTCCGAGAACTGGAAGAAGTGTAAAACCCATATATCAAAGCTGCACAGCAGAATAGCCTCCATGCGTAAGGACTACCTGCACAAACTCAGCACAACCATCGCCAAAAACCACGGTGTAGTCGTTCTGGAGGATTTGCAGGTAAAGAACATGTCAGCATCAGCAAAAGGAAATATAGAAGCGCCAGGTAAAAGAGTGAAGCAGAAATCAGGGCTTAATCGCTCCATTCTCGATCAGGGGTGGAGCGAATTTGCAAGGCAACTGGAATACAAACTCCGCTGGCTTGGCGGTAATCTCGTTAAAGTCCCTGCTGCCTATACCAGTCAGAAGTGCAGTTGCTGTGGCTACATCGAAACAGGAAACCGTAACAAGCAACAGTTCCGCTGTTTGAACTGCGGTTTCCAGCAACACGCCGACATCAATGCGGCAAAGAATATATTGGCGGCCGGACTGGTCGTTATCGCCTGTGGAGGGAATCTGGATGAAACAGACCCTATGAAGCAGGAACCACCCGGAGGTTGTTATGCACCTGCATAATACTTCTGGAATCCCGCGTACTTCAGTCGTGGGAGGATGTCAATACGCATCGAAGGTGATACTGCTATCAGACGGTCTCATGGTTGTTGCGACACTTCCAAGAGATGTGTTTGATGAATTCATGAAGAGTAGAGAGCAAAAAATAAAGGCGATACCCGATGCGAATGGTGTAACCTTGGTTGTGGGCAATATGGCAATACCGTTGCCTGGAGTAGTGTTTTCACATACGGTTGAAACAGGCAATATATACATCTACCTGTCTGAGCTGAACGACTATCTTATGTATCCTTGGGTCACTGGAAGCGTGGAACCGGCAGAGCTGTGGTCGGTCAAAGGGGTTGCGGACTATCTGGCTAAAAGTAGCGCAGTGAACTAGACCGACGCGAAGGTTCGGAATCCCGGTCAATGAGCATCCGCCTCAACATCCGTATCTCATCATCCTTTGAGCGGTTCATGGTGCGCAACTCATCTTCGATCCCTTCGAGGCTCACTAATTCAGGATGGCCGATGAAACGACCTTCTGGAGAAAAAACGACCAGCAGAATGAAAACCCCGACAATGTACATGGGGACATGATTGAGCCACAGAGTATCAAACGGCTTGAAAAAAACCATTGCACTTGCAAACACGCCGAAACCTGCAATCCCTGCAACCGTTATAATCAGTTTAATTGAACTTTTGAATTCAGAATACATATATCACCACGATTTTTCTCTGGCATCTAACCAGCTTTTGTCCCCTTCAAGCAGACGACTGAAGTGGGCATAGGAAACAATTACCGCAACCTTCCGCTTGTTTTTGCCTTTTATAATCAAAACAGGGTTCGCCAGGGCTTCTTCTAGGATCTCCCCGGATCGGTTGTTGAGATCAGTTGCGCTCCATATCTGCATTGGATTTTCTCCTTGTTTTTTATATTAGGTAAATTACCTAATTTAGTCAATATAAAATACAATAAGATACGGTCGGAACAATATGAATACATTATCCAATCAGGACAAAGCATTTGCGAGCAGGAGATGCACCATTTAAAGTCATATGACCTGAAAATTACCCGTTGCTGAGTTGGATGTGTCTAGCTCCATCAAATCATTTTCTGTGGATGCTGGTCAGTTCCAAAGACGAAATATTAAGCAAAATCCCTACCGCAAATAAGCTTATCAGCAATGAACTGCCGCCATAGCTGATAAAGGGGAGTGCCAGACCTTTGGTCGGCAGCATACCGGTGACAACAAAGATATTGATAAGAGATTCAACACCGAACAGAACCGCAATGCCGGTTGCAAGATACTTCCCAAAATCGTCGGATGCTTTCATAGCAATCTGAAGTGCCCGTTGCACCAGTACAAAGAACAGTCCGATTATTACAACCAACCCCATTAATCCCAACTCCTCACCGATTATTGCCAAAATGAAATCAGTGTGTGCTTCAGGAAGGTAAAACAACTTCTGAACACTCTCCCCGAGTCCTCTACCACTTAAGCCGCCTGTTCCCAGAGCAATCCATGATTGGATGATCTGGAATCCACTGCTCTGCGGGTCTTGCCATGGGTCAAGAAAAGCCATGATACGCCGCTTTCGATAGGCCACATTCATCACCAGGAAATAGAAAACCGGAAGTGATGACAGGATTACGGTTGCGATGTAGATGACTCTTGTCCCGGCAGCAAACAGCATGGCGAATGCCACCAGAAACAGTGTAATCGCAGATCCGAGATCGGGCTGCATTACTAACAGCAGCAACAGCACCGAAAGTACCGCCATATAGGGGAGGAATCCCTTGCTCAGTGTTGTAATCGTATGTTTTTTCCTGTTCAGGGAAAACGCCATGAACATAATCAGGGCAAGCTTGGCAAACTCGGACGGTTGAAATCGGAATCCGAAAATTAACTTGATCCAGCGGGAAGAACCTCCGGCTTTACCACCCAGAGCGGGGATGAAGACAACCACCAGTAGTATAAGGCTCGCAACAAGAGCCACTACCGCATATTTCTGCCAGAAATAATAATCGATCTTCATGGCGGTATACATGAGAAGAAACCCGACAACTGCAAAACCACCCTGACGCTTCAGAAAGTAAAAAGCATCATGGTAGCGTTTGTCAGCCATCACTGCCGATGCCGAGAACACCATCACCACTCCGAAACAGGTCAGCGCTACAACCGTCAGCAACAATACATAATCGTATTTTTCAAGCTTGTTCAGCACTGATATCTCCATAGTGAAAATCTCTTATGAGACAACAGAAATCATTCCAGAGGAAATTGAGAGTCTGATCAGCAAATTTCCAGACATCTTCTCCGTCACTTCCGCCGCAACCACAATGCGAAACACCGTACTCACCAATGATAGAAGTATCCTTGAGAACAAACGGACCGATCATATGCTCCATGGCGCACCCCCTGCCGGTTGCAATAACATTGACCGACCAGTTTTTCGGTATGTCTGGTGACAAACCTTTATAGCGCGCTGTCAGACTTTTCTGCGGCAATATGCAGTCATGCGTATACCATTGTGAATTGTCCTGAAACCAGGAGATCCCCTCTTCATAATCTTTGCAGATACGGACATGTACCGTCTGCGCCTCAATATAGAAAAGATATTTGCCGCAACAGGAAGCCTTGCCGACCAACACAGAACAGATTCCGGTGATACTTTTTTGAAATTCGTTCTTCTCGCCATATGTTCCAGGCACAGTGTCCCCGTCTTCAAGTTTGAAATCTGAAGGAATAGGCGCACCACATGATGGGCAGAGATTCTGTGCGTCCGTGTCCGGCAGGCAAAATTCGATAGTTGATTTATGCATGGTTGCTTTCCTCCCGATGTGCTAACGATTCGGTGATTTTATCTACCACTGTTTCCGAAGTTCCTTCATCTCCCCGTACCTTGTTTCGTGCAGCCACAATACGAGCTACCGATTCTGCAAAATCGCTGTGCCTGATGACGGTTTCCCCTCTGCGGGCAACAGAAAGCGAAGCATTAACAACTGCATTCTTGATGTCACGTCCGCAGAATTCATCTGCCAGTTCAGCCAGACGATGGGGGGTAACATCTTCATGCAAGGGAAGGCGTTTCGGCAGGTGTTTCTGCCAGATGGCTGTCCGTGCGGCATGATCAGGTTGCGGAAAGTGGATATGCCGCACACGGGTTTCAAAGGCACGGTCGTAATTTTCCACCAGGTTTGTGGCAAAAATCACCACACCCTTATGACGTTCCAGGCAGATCAGAATCTGACTGCGCATGGAATTGATCGCCTGTTCCGATCCCTGAGTGACGTTGGTCAGCCGTTTTGAAAGCAACGAATCTGCCTCATCCATGAACAGCACCGCATCCTGCTGGCGTGCAGCGTGGAAGATTGCTTCTACGTTTTTTGGACCGTCGCCATGGTATTTACTTTCAATCTGGGCATAACTGGCGACCATGATCTTTTTACCCAGTTCCGCTGCTACCGCATGGGCAGCCAGGGTTTTGCCGGTGCCGGGGCCGCCATGGAAATTAAGCGCCGAGCGAGGGAACGGTTCAATCTCCCGCAATCCCCACTCATCAAACACCAGTGGTTCCAAACGAACCAGACTGATGGTGGTTCGTAATTCTTCCAGCAGGCTTTCCGGTGCAACCAGGCTATCCAGTGTCCAGAGTGGCTGCTGGGCTTCGTACTGTGCAGAACGACTATCCAGATCAAACTCGACTGTTTCGGAATGAGACGTCCTTGCTGCTTCAACTGGTTGAGTTCCCGCCCCGATACGCAAATGAATGGAGTCAGTTTTTTCCCGTTCACACAGCTCAGATAGTGCGTGTGAAATACGGGTGCGGAAAAGTGCTGCCTCCACCGGTGCAATATTTTCCGGTATACCTGTGATATAGAGCTGTTCCATGGATTCCTCGTTACAGTTTGATAGTTATTCTGTCACCGCTGGTAAGTCTGCTCCGGAGTTCGTTGTCAAGTTCCGAACACTCCCACGCTGTTTTCTGACGAACTGATCCGCTGGAGCTGAATACTCCGCACACAACCCGGTACTCACCATTGCCGAGACGTTCCCGAAGCAGCGACCCCACATCGCCAGTAGTGACTCTCCGGGCGCTCATCCAGCTATTGACAGTACTCCAAAAGAGGGTTTTAACTTTTGCAATGTACTCGCCGGCATACTCGATGATCTCACCTACTGCTTCAGCAGTTCCTGCGATAATTTTTCCGGTCGTATCCACAGCTCGGTCGATGGTGCCGTTCCGGTTCCATTGGGAAAGTATTCGCAATCCTGCGTAGATAAGCATGCCGGTTGATATAGGTTCCATGAGCACTTCTCCTTTTTGTTAAATTAATTTGGAAATACTACCAGTGGGTTTTGGTGGTGTGCCGCTGCAACCTGGCCATCTATCTGTTGCGATGCAACTGATTCGGCGGCCAGCACCTGTTGATGGCGGGTATTGAAAATACCGTAGACGGTCTTGTATTCACCAGTGTGCAGTTTCTCCTGCAAACTGAAACCGATGTTGTCAATGTCGGAATTTTTCAATGCGGTGTTACCGGTCATGAATGCCACGATGCGATCCCAGTTCAGGCAGATAAGCGCAATGACTGCACCTGCTACAGCGCCGGTAACTGCTGCTTTCAGGATAATGGCAAAAAGTGTTTCAAGCAGCATGGTTCCTCCTTATTCAAGTATTAACAGTTCACTACCTTTGAGGGTGGCAAGCAGCTCCTGATCCAAACGGTTACAGATAGCTTTACGACCGTACGGTTTACCGGTTTCATCACACATCAGGCTGTTGTCCTCCTTCAAAAAAGCCCATAGCACCATGTTTCCTTCCCGGTGTGGTTGTACAATAAGCGCCCCTTTGGCCGGTTCAAACGGTTTTGGTTTGCCTTCAACAAAGCGTGTGATTGCTTCGCGCAGCGTCAGTTCTTCCATTCTTTCCGTTGCAAGGTTGTCCAGCATCCCATCTATGAATGTCTTGAAGGGGCGCAACGCTTCGCTATACATTTCCTCCTCCAGCTTCCCGATCTCTTTTGATTTTTCAACAAACCCCATAATGCTGCGCAATATGCTCATTTCACTATCTCCTTTTTCTACCGATACGTTTGGTGTAGGAAAAGCCGGTTCCCGGAATCCCAAGTGTCAGATACAGACCACCGTCTGTGCCGAATCCGATACGGCATCCCGGCAATCCGAAACTCCAGCCCATTTTTTTGCCGGTCCAGGTTGTGCGGAATGGACCGTGGGTGAATATTTTTCTGAAACGAAAATAGCTCATTGTCATTACCCCTTGCTTTCACTCTCAAAATCCACATATTTCCCGATTTCAGGCAGGAAACGTATTTCAATAGTGCCGATACCCCGGCTGTTTTTTGCAATGACCAATTCTGTTATACCATCTGTTTCTGTTGCCTTTTTTCGGTGAAGCAACATGATGACATCTGCATACAGCTTGAAATTCCCGTACCTGCCAAGATCACTGATGCGTGGTCGTCTGCTGCTCCCAATAGGTGGACTGTTCAGCTGCGCTATGGCGACAATGGCAATACCCAGTTCTTGGGCGAGTTGTTTCAGATCATGGGGAAGTCTCATGGCCATACGGTCATCAACTTGCAAGAGCTGCAGATAGTCGATGTAGACAACTTTGACATAGTGTTCCTTCACAGCACGCCGTATCTGATCACACAGTTCACCGAGCGTAAGGAGCAGTGTATCGTTGATGTAGAGTGAAGCATTGTGCAACAACCCGGCTCCATGCGTTAACTTTGGCCAATCACTCTCTTCAAGGTCCGAGTTCCTGATTTTCTCAAAATCAATGTCTGCTGCCATGCTGATCAGCAGTTCCATCAATTCCGCTTTGGTCTCATCCAGAGAAAACAGTACTGTTGGTGTAACAGGTTTATTTTCTACCGCTGCTCTGTAGGCCATGCTTAAGGCCAATGCCGATTTTCCTGCTTGTGGAACGCCTGCTATCACATATAGATTTCCTGATTTGAGTCCGCCAATGACGATATCCAGCTTTACAAGTCCGGTGGTAACACCGGTAATAGGAATGTCATCAGTTACATAGTGCCGTATTGTGATGAACAACTCCTTGAGTAGCTCCCGTATGGGTTGACAGTTCTGAATGTCCGCAGAATCATGCATTTGCCTCTGGCGGGCTTTTTGTGTTTTCACATTCGCTACAACTGATTTCATGACGATTTCTCTTTCTTCAGAAGTTTACCCGTCTCCATGGCTTTGACCTCTTGGCAGATTTTCTCCCATAGTTTTGCTTTTTCCTGATCTGACATAATTAACCACCTGAATTAGAGTTAGTGTTTGAGACCGCTTAGGTCTCTGTTCCGGTAGGTAGTGATGACCGCTCCGTCATTTGGTGAACAAAGTACATGAATTCCTTCGCATGGAGCCAGAAAGCACCCGTATTCCTTGATTTCCTGGCGTCCTACCACATAGATGACCGCCTTTCGCGTATGAACCGACCGGCCATACTGCATGACCTGAGCAATTTGTACCTCGTTGATGGAGCGCCCGGACATTCTGCGGCGGGCGTGATCGGTAAATGCCGGTTTTGCGTTGTGTGCGTATGCCATGGTTACTCTCTCCCTGAATGTATTTTTTGCTCTATCAACTATTCACGGCACAACGGAATCATTTTTCAAAAAAATAAAAAATAATGCTGACTTTAAAAATTCTCGTGCTAAAATAAATTTATGCAAACAGATACCCGACATATACGCCGTACACTGCTACCCGAATTGGAAAAGCATCTGGCAGCGCCTGAGATAACGTTGCTGGTCGGCCCACGTCAGGCAGGCAAGACAACGCTGTTGAAGCAGATGGAAGCAACGCTGAAAGCCGATGGCAGGAAAACGCTTTGGCTGAATCTGGATTTTGAGGAGGACAACCGGCACTTCGTATCACAGGCGGCATTGCTGCAGCGTATTCGTCTGGAATTGGGAACAGGCGGCGGGGTGGTGTTTATTGACGAAATCCAGCGTAAAGCTGATGCCGGACTTTTTCTGAAGGGGATCTATGACCAGGGACTGCCCTATAAATTCGTGGTGTCCGGTTCCGGCAGCATTGAACTGAAGGAAAAGATTAACGAGTCGCTGGCAGGCAGAAAGAGGATGTTTGAGCTGATGCCGGTCAGCTTCCGTGAGTTTGCTGACTTCCGAACCGAGTACCGCTATACGGATCGGCTGCATGATTTTTTTACTATCGAAACAGGCAAGACAGAACAGCTCTTTCAGGAATATCTGGCCTATGGCGGTTATCCACGGGTAATCCTGGCTGAAACCAGCCATGACAAGCTGCTTGCCATCAACGAGATCTACCGGAGTTATATTGAAAAAGATATCGCTCTGTTATTGCGGGTAGAGAAAACTGACAGCTTCAGTAATCTGGTCAAGGTTCTGGCCAGCCAGACCGGTAAACTTGTCAACTCCAGCGAACTGGCAAATACACTGGGAGTTTCGCTCCCTACAATCAAAAATTATCTCTGGTATCTGGAGAAAACCTACATCGTCCGGAAGGTTACCCCGTATTTCACTAATATCAGGAAAGAAATTGCCAAGGCACCGGTCTATTATTTCTGCGACATCGGTCTGCGTAATTTTGCCATGGGGCTGTTTGCTAGAAGTGTGGAGTCTGATCTTGGTTTTGTTTTTCAGAACCTTGTGAATAATCTTCTGTATGAGAAGTTTCCGTATGGTGACACCTCGATTCATTACTGGCGCACCAAGGACAAGGCAGAAGTTGATTTCATCATAAAGCAGGGAATGAACATCACTCCGGTTGAAGTTAAGTATCGGGAGATGAAGAAGCCGGAAATGCAGCGATCGTTTAGAGGATTTCTGGAACGGTATCATCCGGCTAAAGCTTTCATAGTTAACAGAAGTTATTCGGAGGTAAACATTGCAGGCGATACCAAAATACTTTGGATGCCTTGGTGGGAAATTATGTTTAGGTAGGCATAGCATGCATGTCTTACACGGGGTAACGAAGGAACAGAAAAAATCTGTTCAGTATGAATCTGTTGTTTAATGGAGGGATTATGAGCCGCATCGGCTTTCGATTATTGAAAGAAAAGGATTATTTAAATCCTCTGGAATGGGAAGAACGACTGTTCTTCACCGAAATGAAAAACAAGGATATTGCCACCATGACAGCAGGAGCGTTTGGCGATACCAGAAATCCTTTTGGTACTCACCCAGTTTTCCTGTTGAGAAAAATTGAAGCTGGAGCATTTGAATTTTGCCCCTGCTCATCCAAAGATTATAACAAGGACAAGGCCAGTTACATCCGGCAAAACTCCAAAACCGCTCCTAAAGGGATGCGGGTTGATAAAAACAGCTATATTCTGCACTTCATCTCATTCAATCTGACAAGCGATTGCTACCTGGTTGACAGGCTGCCACTTCTGGGATTGGTCGCAGAAGATGACATCGTCGGCGATTTTCATAAACAACGAGGTATCAGATGACCAGTGCATTTGAATCATGGGTACAGAGTCAGGAGTGTTTTGAAATACTCCGCATCTGCGCACGTCAGGTAAGTATACGGGCTGAACGTATTGGAGTTGTGCTTGAAGATTGTCACATCGCTGCCGAAAACAGGGATGATTACCTCTCTGCTGTGGCAAGCGACCTGTGGCAATTTATAAAAGTAAATGCAGCAACCATAGCCCAACAGGCAACAACACTGCTTGTATCGGGGGATGAAGCGGCCTTTATGGCATTCATCAGCCAAAAGTTTCTGGATAACTGTATTGACGAGCGACGCAATTCCAATCCGTTTCAAAGTTACTATCGCAAAATGCGAGCTTTGCTGCACAAGGCTTCAGAGGATGGCACCATACGCTATGAAGCGCAAGCCAGAAAAGGCTCCTACTATGCTTATAGCAATCGTACCGATATTGTAATCTTGCCGGATTCTTTATCTGGTGCAGATTACAGCACATGGAGCGCCAGTACCATACCGTTTGCAAAAGCCTACGACAGTGACGCCATGCTCACCCTTTCGCGGCATTTTTGGGATGAATCCCTGCGGGCATTTTTTGCAGAATATCTGCTGCCAATCAGAGAACTGGTAAGTTTTGTCTGTGCAAAGTATCCGCTCATGCTGACGGTTGATTATCAGGATGCTCTGGACGATGGAGATGGAGAAGAAAATGCTACCATCAACCTGGAAAACCGTCTGGTGGATACTGTGGCTGCGAGCAATGCCCTTGATGATTCATGGAAACGGCAACGACCGGTTATTGAAGCGGATGTGATTGATACACAGCTGGATGCCATCGCCTGTGATTGCGCTCTTGAAATGACTGATGAAGAGCAAGCCATACTGATGCAACTGGATGCTGGGGAAAAGCTGGAAGCTATTGCAGCTTCACTCGGGATGAAGAAGGCAAGTAATGTCAGTTATTATCAGAAAAAGGCATATTACAAGATTCATACTAAGTGGAGTCTGTGGGGGCCAGCGGAAATAAAGAAATTTGCTGATGTTGATGAAGAAGAGTTTTTCATGTTTTACGAAAAAGTCATCGATTTTTGTAAAAATGAGAAAACGTGCCGTGATAGCAGGAAAGGAACATCTGCATGAGTACTTACACTGAAACTCTAAAATTGAAACTTGCCTGGCAGGCAGCCTTTGAGCTGCGGACCTGCCCGGATAGTGACACGCTTCATGTATCAGAGCCAGATGAACATCTTAAAAAACATCTGGCTATCTGCCATGTGTGCCGTGAAAAGCGTGAGATGAATACAAATGAGCGGAATGCCTGGAAGTTTATGAAAGACAAGTTTGCCGACATAACCATGAAACCAGGCGCTGGCACTGAAAAGCAACCAGGGCAGATATGGACTCTCAAACGGGAATTAGGTGCCTGGCGTGAAGATGGCCGTTTCATAAAGCCACCGACCGTGCTTCTGCTGGAGAAGATTGAAGGGACTTCCGGTTGGCGGGTCGTCCAGTTGTACCATGACCGGCTTATGATGGGGGATGGCGATGTAGCACTGGATGAAAGGTATGGCTTTGCAGAGACATGGAACTGTTACTCTCTGAAAGGAGACAGGTTAGACAAATGTCTGGGAACGGTGAAAACGGAACAGCTACAGCAGGTGCTATCTGCTTCTGTGACCGCATTTGAGCCAGCACCAGCGGGTTCGATTCTTTCGTTTTTCCGTACCATGGAAATTGAGGTCGGCTCCTTTATGGCAGTGCCTGCGGTGGCAGAGCTGATGGAAGAGTGGGAGGGAGCCAAAGAAGAAGTATTTGAACTGGTTCCAGGACTGAAGCTGGCGCTTGATGGTGCTAAAGGTTTTGTGATGGATATCGCCGCAGATACTCTGGATTTACTTCGCAGCACCTTCAGACCATCATTGGTTTTACGCGGTGCTGCAACAAAGCCAGCATTGCCAAAACTATCTGATGAGCAGAAAAAACTGATTCAGGAGCATTGTCCGGTTGTTCCGATCGAAGTGAAGATTTTGGAAGATACATTGATGGTGACGCTAAAATGGATTATTGGAAAGCCGGTGGATCTGCCGATTTTCCGTATAATTTTGAATGGCGCTGAATTGTCTGGTTATGAGCTGAATGACACTGGCAGAAATATGGTTATTATCACATGTAATAACGACTTGATTAGTAATAAGAGTATTCAGAATGTTCAGCTCGCCGAATGCGGTAAAAATATTACAATAACAATATATTGTTAACGGAGGATGAAATGGAATGTCCTAAAGGTTGTGGACAAATGGTGATAATAGCCAAAAAGCAGATTTCAGGAATGGGAACGAAACCGATAGAATTCAAGGTTCGTTTTCAGTGTAGCAAATGTGGAGTAATTAACGACTTGACCTGTGAAGAATAGTTGTTTTCACCAGCAGCAATAATTTCATATACGAAAGATGGATGAAGAATGTCAATGATTAGGAAAATGCATAGAGCTGCAAAGAAATTAAAGGAAACTACGATAACCAAGCTGACACGACGGGTTAATGCAAGTGAGTTTTTTGCCTCCCCCGAAACAGTAAGCTTTTGTGATACTGATTTATTGGACCTCAGTGAAGTAGAGGTGTTGGACAATGACGATTTTGAAATAGATTTAGAACTTATGGAAGAAGTTTATGGTTCAAATGATCCCATTATGGTGAATTATTGGGAACTTCAGGCCGGATTATTTTTAAAGTCCGGTAAATACAGCCAAGCAGAACCGCTTTATCGTCGCATCCTTGCAATTCAGGAAAAGGAGAATGGATCGAACCATAAAGATGTATCAAATTCATTAGCCAAGTTAGCCTTTCTCTTCCGTGAATTAGGCAACTACAGTGAATCTGTGCAGCTATATCGCCGCAGTCTGGCTATCATAGAAAAGACTCTGGAAGTCGAACCTTCAGAAGTGGCTACAGCATTGAACAGTTTAGCAATGATGTTGGGGATGTCAGGCAATTATACGGAAGCTTTACAGCATATTCGCCGCAGTTTGACGATTTCGGAAACAATTTATGGAACTGAAAGTTCGAGCGTAGCGCGTACACTAGGTATTCAGGCCTCATTAATGCATGATTCAGGAAGCTACAGCGAAGCAGAACAACTATATCGCCGCAGCCTGGCGATCATGGAAAAGGTTCATAGAACCAAACATCCGGATGTGGCGACAGTATTGAATAATTTAGCAAGGTTATTGAATGACTTAGGAAACTACAGCGAGGCAGAATTGCTTTGCCGCCGCAGTATAACGATTGATGAAAATGCATACGGTTCAGAGGATTCCGAAGTAGCAGTGACTCTGCAACAATTGGCTGGTGCATTGCGTGGCCTAGGCAACTATAGTGAAGCAGAAGAGTATGGTCGCCGCAGCTTGGCGATCATGGAAAAGGTTCATGGATCTGAACACCCAAATACGGCAGTTGCTTTATATAACCTAGCGTATATATTGGAAGATCTTGGTAGATTTAGAGAAGCAAAACCTCTCCACCTTCGCAGCCTAATGATAAACGAAAAGTTTTCTGGCTTGGAACATCCCAATGTGGCGTTTAATTTGGACAGGCTAGCCGGTTTGTTAATAAAGCTGGGCAATTATGATGAAGCTGGGCTACTTGTCCGGCGCAGCCTTGCGATAAGGGAAAAGATGTTTGGTCCGGAGCATTGCTACGTGGCACTTGCTATGGACTATTTAGCTTGTATATCAGGGTATGTGAAACGAATTTCATCCGCCATTCTGCTTGCCAAGCGTGCTGTCAACATAATGCAGAAAGTACGGCAGGATGTCTCATCAATCGACAAGGCACAACTTGACAGATTCGATTTTACTGTTGAGGGATATTATAAAAACCTTTCCAGCTTTCTTATCAAAGCCGGCCGCTATGGAGAAGCCGAATATGTCATGGGAATGCTAAAGGAGAAGGAACAATTTGAAATATTACGTTCAGATAGCACACCAGACCTGCCAGTCAGACTTATCGGCTATAACGATGCAGAAATGCCGGTGATAGAACAGTTTGACACGATTGTGGCAACTCTGTTTAAGCTTGGTACGAAACGGGAAACGTTGCAGAATATCAGGGTACATACACCAGAGCAGAATCAGGAACTTGCCAAAATCAAAACCGCGCTTGCACAGGCTGAAAAAGAGCTTTACGACTTCCTGGATAATATTCATTTTACACTTCCTGATTCTGTTGATACTCACGTTGATGATGAATCATACAAACCCATTGACATTACTAATGCCCCTCCTAACAGTGTGCTAGTAACCACAGTATCAGCAGAAGAGGAGTTTTACACAATATTGGTCACACCCCATGGCAGAATACCCTTTTCAACAAAAATAAAATCAGTTGAACTGGCAGAAAAAGTTCTCAAGTTCAGAGATGAACTGAAAGATTATGAAAGCGACACATATCTTAAATCAGCCCGTGAACTCTACAATATCATTATACGACCGATGGAACAGGAGCTTTTTTCAGGCGGTATTACAACCATACTCTGGATGCTCAATGGAGCATTACGGTTACTTCCTTTATCGGCATTGCATGACGGTAGGCAGTATATGCTGGAAAAATTTCGCAATGTCTGCATAACCACCTTGAGCAAAATAGGAACTGCAGAACATGAACAGTGGAATGGTCTTGGTATGGGGGTAACCCGTGAATATGAAGGACATAGCGCACTCGAAGCAGTAAAGGATGAGCTGGAAGGCATCATACGCAAGGACAGTAACTGCGGTGTGATTCCGGGCGACATTCTCCTAGATGAGCAATTTACCCGAGAATCCATGGAGTCACATCTGCAACACGGTTACAAAGTTGTGCATTTTGCCAGTCACTTTGAACTGAATCCAGTCAATGACACGTTGTCATATCTGTTACTTGGCGATGGCAGCAAGATTCGTATGGATGAATTACGCCGCAACACCAGGCGTTTCAAAGGGGTCGAGCTTGTGGCTTTCTCTGCTTGCAGCACCGGGCTTGGCACGGCAAGCACCCGAGGGCGTGAGGTTGACGGTATAGGTTACCTTGGCGAGCGTCAAGGCGCTCAGACGGTACTTGCCACCCTCTGGCCGGTGGAAGACAAGAGCACCAGCATGATTATGCGTGAGTTCTACCGCTTGCGCGAGGAAGGAATGACCAAGGCAGAAGCGATACAGCAGGCACAGCTTGCGTTATTGAAAGGCAAATTAACTTCACCGGATGGGCATGATTTTACTCACCCTTACTTCTGGGCACCGTTTATTCTGATTGGAAATGGGTAGTAATAGTTGTGAGCCTCCGGCTATAAACCGGAGGCATCGTATGTTGCACCTCAAAATGGAATGTCATCATCACCATATTGGAAACTATATGGCAGTTTGCCATGCCATGTATCCATCAATTCCAGTGGTAACTGCATTGTTTCAACAACTTTCAGTTCAATCGATTTTCCAACATCCGTACTTCCATTAATTACGCGAACTTTACTGATTTTAACTGTACCGTTTATGCATTTGATGATATAGCCTGAGGTGGCCGGGGTTTGTGAGACAGCCTGAGGGGTGAAATAAGCAATGCCCCGATGTTGTTGTGGTTATTGGCTTCAGGCTGCCAGTTTCAGTGGGTCGAGTCCTCGGTAATAAGCCTCATCCGGTGTCTGTTTGTCAAGTGATGAATGTTTCCGTTTTCCGTTGTACTTACTGAACCAGGTTGTCAGATCTTTGGAAAGTTCAGCTCCGTTTTCGTATGTTTTCAAGTAGATGCGTTCGTACTTCAGGGTGCGCCAGAGTCGCTCAATAAAGATGTTGTCAACGAAGCGCCCTTTGCCGTCCATGCTGATCTTTACGTTCCAGGTTTTCAGAACGGTCGTGAACTTCTCGCTGGTGAACTGACACCCCTGATCTGAGTTAAAGATTTCCGGGGCGCCGTATTTAAACAGGGCTTCTTTGAGTGCTTGCACGCAGAAGTCGGTATCAAGCGTATTGGACAGCCGCCATGACAGCACTTTTCTGGTGGCCCAGTCCATGATGGCGATCAGGTACATGAAACCCTTAGCCATCGGGATGTAGGTGATGTCAGTTGCCCAGACCTGATTGGGGCGGTCAATGGTCATGCCCCGCAGCAGATAGGGATAGACCGGATGCTTCGGCTGCCGTTTGCTGGTGCCCGGCTTGGGGGACAGGGATTCGATACCCATGACCAGCATCAGACGGCGGACTCGGTCTCGGCCTACCGGTTCTTCCGGTGCGGTCAACTGATCCGCCAGAGAACGGCTACCCATCCAGGGTTCTTCCAGGTAGAGTTCGTCAATCCGGCGCATCAACTCCAGGTCACCGCAACGCAGACCAGATGCAGCACCACGGTAGTAGCTGGCACGGGGAACAGACAGCAATTCACAACGGCGCTCGACAGAAACTTCGGGGTGACCGGTGGCAATCACCTTTTGTTTCTGCGCCCGGTCAAGTTCAGACCGGGAATGTTGGACAAAAAATCGTTCTCAGCCTTGAGCTTTCCGATCACCCGGTGAAGCTCTGCCACTTCGGCACTGTGGTCAACCTCTTTCTTCTTACCCTTGCCGAAGAGGTCAGAGGCGTTGTCAATCAGTTCCTGCTTCCAGCGGGTTATTTGGGTTGGGTGAACCTTGAACTCGCTGGCAAGCTCTGAAAGGGTCTTCAGACCCGAGATGGCGGCCAGGGCAACCTTGGCCTTAAACTCTGCGCTGTGATGGGTGCGATGCTGCATGGAACCTCTCCTTTCAAAATGGATCGGTTCATTGCTTACACGCCTGTCTCAAAAACCGCAACCACTTCAGCCTTCATTCTCAAAAAGCATAATATTGCATTTGCTGATACTGTTAAAATTATCTTGGTTTACCGCAGACTCTGATTTTTCTCGATTTTTCGATACCTTTTCCTTTGCACTCATTGTTTTCTCCTTTATTGGTTTCCCTGCTATATTGAGTACACGGAACAAATTACCATTTTATAAAAATATTTCTGGTTTCCCGGGCTTACTGATTTACATGGGTATCCCGCAAGACAGCCCGTCATGCCGAACGTTTTACGATTTTTTGAAAATTTCCTGTTTCCTGCCGTGTCTGTATTCAGATGCCGGAGTTCCCGGCGTATTGAAATGGAGGCATGGCATGCACTATTCTCAAAATCCTTTACAACAGACGTTCACCTGGCTTTGCCAACGCAATAATGTCCCTGCTGCAGGTCATGCCGGTGCGGCTGCCAGCATGCGTCCCCATGTCAGCCGGGCACGCACGTTGTATTCCCGACCAATCGGGCAGCAGCTCCCTTATGACAATGCCAATTTCCGGGCTGCATATCTGCTGGCCTATTTTCCTTACTACATTGAACCGCTTTGCCATGCCCTGAACAGCGCTGACCTGCCGGACACACTATTTGCATGCAATACGTTGAAAGTCGGATTGTTCGGTGGCGGCCCCTGTCCCGAACTATTGGGACTGGCGGCGTATCTGCGTAAACGTGTGCCACACCTGGAATCTGTCGAGGCAACTGTTTTCGACCGGCAAGCGGGGTGGGAAGTTATTCAGCAAGGTTTGGTGCCAACTATGCTTCCTTGCTATGGCTCACCGAATACTCGCATTACCCTCAACAGCAAACGATGCGATGTGGTAGGATGCCTGCAACGTGAATGTCGTTGTGGTGTGGCAGACATGGATCTGATTGTGGCCCAGAACTTTCTGACCGAGATTTTCAATGATCGCAAGCATGCGGCTGCTACCTTTGAACGTCTGATTCGTCGCTCCAATTGCCGCTATCTGGTTTTTGTGGAGAACCGTTACGATCAGGTGCGGGAATTCATGGATGAGCTTTCCGGCTATCTTTACCGTAAAGGACTGACAACTGCCAGGGTAGCTGCACAGTCTGCCTGTATTGAGCCAGGTTTCGCATTGCCGGATGTGCTGCACAATCTCTTCACCCGGGAAGACGGCCTGATACCCAGGCGCTATGTAAAATTTCACCATATGGTTCTTGAGATTGCGAGGTAACCGATGATTATTTCTGCCAGTAGACGTACTGATATTCCGGCATTCTATAGTGACTGGTTCATGAACCGGGTGCGCGAAGGCTTTTTCTACCGGGTCAACCCGTTTAATAGCAACCAGGTCTCCGGCTTCAGCCTGAAGCCTGAAGATGTGGATGCCATCTGTTTCTGGACTAAGAATCCCAAACCGCTGTTGAAGCATCTGGACGAACTGAATGCGCGAGAACTAAACTACTATTTCCAGTTCACTCTCAACCCGTATGACACAACATTCGAGCCGCATGTGCCATCAGTTAAGGAGCGGATTGCAACATTCAAAGAACTGGCTGGTCGCATCGGAGCGGAACGGGTGGTGTGGCGCTACGATCCGGTCATTCTTTCCAGCGTGACGCCGGTGGCATGGCATCTGGAGCAGGCCGAACAGATAGCATCACAGTTGAAAGATTCAACCAGTCGTCTGGTATTTAGCTTTTACGATTTTTACGGTAAAGGGCAGGGGCGGCTTAACAATGCTCTTAATGGCACCGGCATAAAACTGGAGGATATCACCGCTCCGAACCATAAAGATGCTCTGGAAAAGATCGCGCGGGGATTCAAGGTAATAGCTGACCGCCATGGTTTACAGATATTCTCCTGCAGCGAGGATATCGATCTCAATGCCATTGGTATACAGCATGGCGCCTGTATTGATGGGACACTTATCAGTGAATTGTTCGGCACAGCTGCTATAAATGCAAAGGATAAGAACCAGCGGAAAAGCTGTGGTTGTGTGGAATCTGCCGATATGGGAATCTACAATACCTGTCACTTCCGCTGCGCCTATTGCTATGCCAACTTCAATGAAGGGATGATCGACGGTAATTGCGGCAAACACAATCCACACAGCCCGGCGTTGCTCGTCAGCTATGATCGCACCATTGAAATTCAGACCTCTTTACACAAAAAGAACAAGTGTGGCGGATGTCAGCAGACTCTTTTTTAAAGGCGTCATATTATGACCTGCTATCAATTTTGTTTATGAAACACGGATAGATCCCGAATTTATCTCCCAGTCACGCAAACGCCCAAATTTCAATTTTGAAGAACTTTCCCAATTATATTATGTAACGTTATTCGCCAAGTGCCATTTGCCTGTTAAAATTGATATGGCGAATTCAATTTAATTTGACATTACTGTACATTTTCTATATTATGTACAGTAATAATTAGCAGGTGAAGGGGGTATTATGATCTGCAGAAAGAAGATGGCAATATAGGATTATTATATGTTATCGGCCGGTACGGTCGAGAGATCATAAATATCACTGTAGCAGTATAAAGCATGATTTTACCTCCTAACTTATTATATATATCACCGTAATGTTATTTATGTTGAAAATTCGCCACTGAGATAATTGCTGCGATAAGGAAGAATGTGGGGCGATATCTGCACTACGCGAAGCAGTTGCCGAAGATTACCGTTTAGGATAACCGAATATTAACGGGTCGGGAAATAGCCCGTCTTCATGCTGGCGCGAAACTGTTTGTTCACCAATAAGGTACGGTCGACAAAAAATGAATGATAATATGCTCCCTACCCTCAATGTTGTGCCGTCTGATGACATCCTTACCTTATGGCTCCAGATGGAAATAGCTGATGGCAATCCGTCACCAGACACGATTAATACCTATCGCCTAAACCTCAACCATTGGTTTACATGGTGTCGTGTAAACCGCCTTGATTACACACAAATTAAAAAGCAGCATATTGAGGCATACCGCCGTGAATTAGTAAGTGCTGGCCTGCTTGCATCCACAATCGGCGTTAAACTTTCTGTTGTCCGACAGTTTTATAAATCGGCATTGAGTCGAGGAATGATTTCAGCAAATCCTGTTATTGATGTGCGCCCCCCCAAGGATAGGCGGGTTATAGACAAAAAGAAACATCTGACCGATAAACAGGCAAACAGCCTGCTAGATGCCCTCCCCCCGTGTGATGGGTCACTTAAAAGCTTCCGTGATCGGGCTATTGTTGCAATGATGCTGTTCCAAGGACTGCGACGGGTAGAAATTACTAGAGCAAATACCGAGGATCTGCAAAAAACGCATAATGGTGATCGCAGAATACTGGTTCATGGCAAAGGTAGAGACCGTCTAGTATATCCTCGTGAAGACACATTGGCACTGATTGATGAGTATTTGTCTGAAAGGGCAAAGCGTGGTGGTATGGCCAGTGAAGAGGTGCTGATTCACCAACGGAATGAGGTGGTCACACCGTTGTTTGTACATTTGAGTAAGTCAGGCAAACCATTAAAACGGATCACTAGAAATGGTGTAAATAGCATAATCGACGGTTATTTCAGAGTCGCTGGTGTAAAATCAGAAGGTATTTCATGTCATGCATTACGTCACTCATGCGGATATATGCTGTATCGAGAGACAAAAGATATCAGAGCAGTATCTGATGCGCTGGGTCACCTGAATATCCAAACTTCAGCAATATATGCAGCCTCGGACGAGGATGTAAAGCGTCATACCGAAAAAATACCGCTTAAAATGCGATAAAATCGACAACCTTCCTAATTTATTTACCTGACCCGTATCGTCTCACAAAGTCTGACAGAGGACCTGGTTCCAACTCTTCAAAGACATAAGGATTTAGTATTTGGTTTCCCCAGAGCAGATTCTGATCAACTTCGTTCATCGATGCTTCTTTACAGACCGTTGCCCAATGTTTCTCGATACTTTCAACCTGATTGCCAATGATCTCGACCGCGCTCTCCTTTGAAAGAAGAAACAGCGGGGCAGCTGCAAGGCAGGTGGTTAACCTGCTGGAACGGTCATCTCCTTTGATCAGCATAGCCTGGGTAGCAATCTGGCCATGCCGAGGTTGAGGGCAGATATCATATGCCGGCGTCAGTGTCAGCATACGTCCATCCCAGAAAGCAGCATGATTGCGGGCATGGTCATCGGTGTTGCCAACCAGAATATTAAACACAATTCGGGAGAAAAGTTCTCGAAGAGTTTCCGGTGCAGATGTAAATCGGGTACGTACAAGTTCCGTCAGAATCTCGTAGCTTGCATACCGAGCCATCATCTCATCCAGTGTCAGCATCGTCAACGCTGATACAACACTTTTTCGCTGCCAGCCGTTGGCTGTTGCCGTCCGATCAAAACGTTCAACCAGCAGTACGTCTTTACCGGCAGCGCACTCTAGAGATACTGACGCAACATTAAGCCCAGCCAGGGCTGCGAGCTTCATGACGATATATTCTGCTTTTACAACTGAATATAGATCGGATGATGTAGAAAACTTTGCGATGAATTTCCTGTTATTGCTCTGTATAAGGGCTTTGGGTCGTGCACCACCGATTGATGTACCATGTTGCAAAGCTTCGGCAAGCTCTGGAGTAAGGGCAACACCTTGCTCAACTCGCTCTGTTGCTTTAATCAGTTCCTCGAGAGGAGCACAGGATGTATTTCGAGGTTCATACATGGTAGGCGATAACTGAAAATCCAAAGCACCAATTCTGTCTGATCCGGATTCTATGAGATAGCTGAGCTCGTCAATTGCTGCTGGATCGATTCCAGAAGCTTTATTGCCGAATTTCCTGTTGAGTATTACTCTGCGACCCCATGCATCAGGAGCCGCATCGCGTAGACATCCCGGAATGGAAAGCCCTGCCAGCAGTGGTAGTAATCCCTGACGCAATGGGAGTTCAGTTTCGTAAATAGCTATGGCGTTATCACGCTGCAAGTAGCTTTTACCGTAGTTGAAGAGATAGGTTGTCCCGGCAGAGACGAGTCTCCCGGCAACCACCGGCTCTGTTTCTCCAGGCAGCCATATCCAGACAAATATCTCTTTATATTCAGAAGTCATCATATATATTCACAGGATTGCGGATCTGTTGCGGCAGGAGAGCCAGCTTGTCGTCAATCCGGGCACTATTCCTTGATAGTTGTGCATTTCCTTCAACTCCGAAAAGGCTCACCCCGACAAGATTGGCAACCTCGAACACCAGGCCGATCTCACATTTCGGATCGCCGCGCTCAATCTTCTGCAACGTTCTTCTGGAAATACCTGCCCGACCTGACAGATTTTCCTCGGTCATCTTGCGCTCTTTTCTGCCAAGCCGGATGAGCTTGCCCAACAGTCCAACGGCATCTTTGGTCTGATGGAGATATATACGGTTTGCTGGAGAGGCCATAAATCACCAAAAGAATACTATCGTATCCATATAATACTTACTTGATTACGATAGTATCCATTATAAAGACGCTCGTCAATAATATTTTCTGTAGAGAAAGTGGCAGGATCCTGCGTGGAAATCAAGCATGCGTGACAGAGGCAATCATCCAGGATGATACAAATGGATCATTTACCGCCCCCTACCCTCATAACCGCTGCCATCTTGTTTTCCTCGTTGGTCTTGGCATAAAATGTTGCCGTTATGCTGATGTTGGAGTGACCAAGCAGATCTCTGATCGTTTCCAAGTTCGTTCCGGCGGTTACATGGCGTCGTGCCATCGTATGACGCAAAATATGCAGCCCTTTTTTCTCAATACCAGCCCGCTTGTATACGCCGGTTACAATCTGATACAGATTAGTGAGATTGATTATACCACCATCTCTGGTTGAGCAGACAAACCACCCCTCACCCATTTCTTCTGACAGAGTTTCGACTTCATCTGCAGCAACCGAATATGGCACATAGACATAACGCTCTTTGTTCCCCTTCCCTCTTACCAGAAGAACGTAAACCTCATGCTCACTGTTAAATACATAGTTCTTTAGCCGCAGTTCCAAAAGTTCGTGTGCACGCAATCCACCATAAAGCATTGTCTTTATCAAAAGCGAGTTGCGAAAATTTATTATTCTGTTTCGTGGTCCCTTCTTTTCATATTCCAGATATTTTAACAGACGAACAACTTCATCATTAGTTAAACCTGGTTTTTCTTTAATTTCAGTCTTTACTGTAAGTTTTTTGAATGTTTTTAAAAAATCGACATTGTCGACGTTATTTTCAGTAACATAATTGAAAAACGCTTTAAGTACTGTAATATGCAGTTTTTTTGAGGAAGAACTGAATTTTTTGCTGACTTTCTCCATTTCTGCCAAATAACCATTGATATATATCCGGTTTATATCTGAAACCTCTGCTTCACCCTGAAACTGCCTCGAATACTCGATAAACGACTCAAGAATGCCAGTGTAAATGGTAATTGTTCGACTAGACAGGTTGCGACTTGCCAACTCCTGCAAATATGCTGTCATCCATCGCTGTAAATCCTTCACTATATTTCCAGTTTCGAGCTTCATAGCCGACCCCATACAAAACAACATTCAGTTGTATTATATTATAACCCCATGAATTGACCATCTCGCTTGCTGTTACCATTGGCTTCAGTGCGTTATGTTGTTTTATATTATCGTTTATGCATAATGTAAAGCCTTATTTTAATATTGATATAGAAGTGAGTTGTGTTAAAGTGTCAAAAAAAGTTGTAGAAATAACAGAGGAGGTCATTATGAGTAATGATGGAATCGAAACAGCGAAAGAAGCAGTTTCATTACAAGGCGAACAAAATGGCATTGAAATTGACCGAGTAACCAAAAGAGTTGTGGTAAATACTGTTACCTTACAGAAAATGAGAAAAGTTATTTCACTTTTTGATGATGAGTTGTCGCTGGACGCTAAAGAACCAGAAATCATCGGATTCTTCCTGCAGAAGGGTTTTGATGCATTGGTTGCGTCAGGAGAGATTGACCGGCGGGTAAAGGCAATTTTAGGGTAAACGATCAGGGTAGGGGATATTAAGGAGCCAAAATGGCAAAAATTACAGAAAAACAACTCAACGAACTATGTCGAGCACTGAATACTGGTATCCTTCAGGAAACACCATTTGGTATCAAAGCAGCCAGAGGTACAGCAGGATATTCTGTAAATCTTGTTTCGCGCTCTGGAGGCGGTTCAGCGCCAATAGGTGATATTGACATGACTGCCAGCGAAGCCTCTTCTCTAATAACAGGTTACTCAAAAGGGATTGAAGTTGGCGCGATGTCAAAGCATGTATATTGCCCACACTGCAATGCTAGGGCAGTGCTAGTCCCGGAAGATGAGTGGACAAAGGAGCATATTTTTTGTCAGACATGTGGAAAGAGATCCCGGAGGGAAAAGAGAGGGCAAATTGATTGATAAATGCACACATTTTCAACCGTGGGAGTGCGTCAACATGATTCCAATAGAGCATCTCCCAATTTTGCTCAAATAGTGATCGAAAAAAACTCACCAGATTTAACATTGGTCGCTGTATGGGGGAGGTTTTGCATTATCCTTAACAATAAAATGTTGAGGTGAGACATGGTTACCATCAGAAATTGCCAAGATCAACGGGCTCTTTCGTTTACTAATTTTTGCATTGCACAGTTTGAATGGAAGTGTTCCGGAACGATATCATTTAGCAATAAATGTAAAAATCAGGGTTGGTACCGTTCTGAAGACAATCTAGTCGTAATCCACTTACATCAAGAAATATCAGCATTACTCTACTATACAATAGCCCACAATCTACGACATGCCCAACAACATATGCATAACCTGCTACCTGAACCGTACAGTAACGCAAGGGAATGTGACGCACATGAGACCGCAAAAATATGGATCGAAGAATATAATCAAACTCACACAGAAAAAGTGCCAACCATATCAATGGATGATCACTTGGAAATTGAATTTGGAATAAACAAAGTCACATTCAAGGGAACATTCAACCATGAAATGGTTGATATTGTTAAATTCATATTTGAAACTCAATTCGAGCTAACCAAAGATGTGACCATTATATTTGAGTTTGATAAGTTGGTATCAGCATTGAAGCCTAAAAAAGTTTTAGGCTGTTACGACAAAAGAAAAAATACTGTTAATGTTGCAATCCTCCAAAGTTCTTGGCAAATTCTTTGGACTATAGCGCATGAACTCAAGCATCATGAGCAAGCTCAACGTGATGCCATTCCAATCTACAAGCGAAACAATCATTCTTCACAATATGAAAGAGAGGCATCTAAATTTGCGTCAAAAGTAACAGCTGCCTTTTATGATCACCAAAAAGAAAAAGGTACCTACGAAGAACGTCATATCTTTCATAGATATCAATGGTGACTTCGCCAGATTTTCTCGATAAAAATAGTATCCTTGCATTGATCCTTTCCGTCCATACTGACCCAAACTTTCCAGGCTTAGCTAGTAAACTGGCATCCTTGGTCAGTGCTGAATATTTCATGTATATTTACCTGGACATGCGTCTGCGGTACGACACACGACAGAGACTTAAATGCGGCAATCAATCTTCAAAGAGCAGGGGCGTATGCTCTTGGACTAGGTGATATAAGTCCAGAGGATACTCTGGCAATTGCCGCCTGAACCCAGAATCCCACGCGTTTCAACCGTGGGAGTGCGTCAAATAAAACCGTAGCGTGACAACAACTTAATTATAAATGAGACTGTTAGTATTCCGAAAAGATATGGCCAGAAATATGGTATGCAAATCATAATTGTTTTGCCTCAGTCGGAATTGGACTTTGAGACCGTTTGATATAAGGGTATGTCAGCTTCCCCTGATTGCCTGGTTTCAGGAAAAGTTTGCTGCTGTTTTTGTTTCCTCAATTCTCTGGCTGCTTCAAGTTTTCTGTCTCGCTCTTTGAATATTTCCTTCTCTCTGCCATTCAGTTTGTCTGCTGGTGTCACATAGCCAATGGCGCTATGTAACCTGACGGTGTTGTAGTGTTCGATGTACTTTTCTACTATCCGGCGTGCATCGTCAAGTGAAAGTGGGGTTCCTGGACGGATGCATTCTGTTTTGATGGTTTTGTGGAATCGCTCCAACTTGCCGTTTGACTGCGGATAAAAGGGTGAAGTCCGCACATGGGTCATTCCTGAAAGCCGGATGAATTCCTTGAAATCCTTGGCAATGAACTGTGGACCGTTGTCGGAAATGATCCTCGGTCTGGCAGCAGGGTACTTTTCTTTGGCTCGTTGAAGGATGATTTCTATATCTTGC
>Ga0172367_10000737_pt1 | contig 49941 bp, 42 predicted proteins | sample Lak10m_FD_114542 | JGI IMG/M metagenome (GOLD analysis project Ga0172367, IMG submission 114542) | Freshwater microbial communities from Kabuno Bay, South-Kivu, Congo - kab_022012_10m | ecosystem: Environmental > Aquatic > Freshwater > Lake | place: Democratic Republic of the Congo: South-Kivu...
CACTTGCCGCGCTACGTTTCTGAGTTCGTGTTCAAGTACAACAATAGGAACGAGGACGATATGTTCGAAACGCTGGTCGAAAATTCAATGAAACCGATATGACCCAGTATCTTTATGATTCCGGTGCATACGGCCGCAGGCTTTATACTGGTATCGGCTGCCCTTATTTCGGGCCCCAACCCCGGATCCTTTGTTTCGGCCGTTGGCAGCCCGGGTAGCGGAGGACTCATGGCGCGGTGGCTGCTGCCCATGGCCATAGGGCTGCCCATAGCCTTGGGTGCTTTGCGCCTCTATGGCGAACGGCAGGGTCTCTACTCCGGCCCCTTCGGACTCATGCTCCATGTGGTCATCATCATCATCATCTTCTGCTACATCGTGTGGCGCGTGGCCGTGGTGGTCAACGAGCGAGATGAACTTCGTGCCAAGGCCGAACTCGACCTTGAGCAGGCCAACCAGCTACTGGAACATCGGGTGGAGGAGCGCACACTTCAACTCAAGAAAGTAGGCCAGATGTTGGAAGAAAAAGCGGCCCAGTTGCAGTTGAAGGTGAAGGAACTGGCCGATTACAAGTATGCCATAGACCAAGGCGCCATTGTGGCCATTACGGACGTAAAGGGCCGAATTACCGAGGTGAACGATAATTTCTGCACCATATCGGGTTACGCTCGCCAGGAGTTGATAGGGCAGGACCACCGCATTATCAATAGCGGTACGCACCCACCCGAATTCATGCGCAACCTGTGGGTCACCATAGCCAATGGCCGCGTTTGGCGGGGCGAAGTATGCAACCGCGCCAAAGATGGAACCCTATACTGGGTAGATACCACCATAGTTCCCTTCATGAATGCCTTTGGCAAACCAGACCACTACCTGGCCATACGGGCAGAGATAACCGAGCGCAAAGTGGCCGAGCAGAAATTGGCATTGAGCGAAGAACGCTTTCGCCATACGCTCGACAACATGATGGAAGGCGCACAGATAATAGGTTTCGATTGGAAGTACCAGTATGTGAATGCGGCCGTAACGCGCCATGGTGGCCTCACGGCCGATAAGTTGCTGGGCCGCACCATGGCCGAATGCTACCCCGGCATAGAGAACACCCAGCTCTACGGGCACATGCAGCGCTGTATGACCGACCGCGTGCCGCACCACATGGAGAACCATTTCCAGTATCCCGATGGTAGCACTGCCTGGTTCGAACTCAGCATTCAACCCGTGCCCGAGGGCGTTTTCATCCTCAGTATAAACATGACCGACCGCAAGCTTGCCGAGCAGGCCGTGTTGGAGCGCAACCGCTCGTTGGAGCAGAAGGTCACCGACCGCACGGCACAATTGCAGGCCAGCAACAAGGAACTCGAGTCGTTCACCTACTCCGTAAGCCACGATCTGCGCGCACCGCTGCGTGCCATCAGTGGTTTTGCGCAAATGCTGCACCAGCAGCATGCCCCACAGCTTACCGAAGAGGCCCAACGCCTATTGGGCATCATTTCCACCAATGCCAATACCATGGGGCAGCTCATAGACGACCTTCTGCATTTCTCGCGTACCGGTAGGCAGCAGGTACGCTATGCACAGGTCGATATGCGGCACATGGCGCAGCACACTGTGGATGACCTATTGGTGCACGAGCCCGAACGAAGGCTGCAGGTACAGGTGGAGCCGTTGCCTACAGTAGATGCCGATGCCCACCTGCTGCAGCACGTGTGGACCAACCTTATTTCCAATGCCCTGAAGTACAGCGCCAAGGTGGCCAGCCCACACATACGCATTTGGGCAACCACCAATGATGAAACAGTGACCTACCACGTGGCCGACAACGGGGTTGGGTTCAACATGCAATATGCCGACAAGCTGTTCGGGGTTTTCCAGCGCCTGCACAGCCCCCGCGAGTTTGAAGGCACCGGAGTGGGACTTGCCATTGTGCAACGCATTGTGCTGAAGCACGGTGGCCGCGTGTGGGCAGAGGCCGAGGTGGACAAAGGCGCCACCTTCCATTTCTCACTGCCAACCCACCCCATCGAAGAAAACTTCACCCCAAAAACCATCCAATATGAAGAAGATAGCCGAAATACTACTGGTTGAAGACAACCCCTACGATGCCGAATTGACCCTCAATGCCCTTCGCCTTAAGAATCTGGCCAATAATCTGGTGCATGTAGAGGATGGGGCAGAGGCACTCGACTACATTCATGCTCAGGGTAAGTATGCCCATCGTACCGATGCCCCATACCCGAGCCTCATTCTGTTGGATCTCAAAATGCCCAAGGTCAACGGCATGGAAGTGCTCATGCGCCTCAAATCGAACTCGGAAACGAAGATCATTCCCATTGTGGTGCTCACCAGTTCGCAAGAAGACCCCGATATCATTGCCTGCTATGAGCTGGGGGTGAACAGCTACATCGTGAAACCCGTAGAGTTCAACAATTTCGTCAACGTGGTAACAGAGCTCGGCCTCTATTGGGCATTGCTCAATACCTCCCCCGATCACTGATATCTCTCACCTAATGCCCCATGGAACAACCCCGCGAATTGAACATACTGATGTTGGAGGACAACGAGTCCGACCTCTTTCTGGTACTTCAAACACTCAACAATGCCAAACTGGAGTATCGGTACAAACATGTTGACAATATGGTCAACTACCTGGAGGCGTTGAAAGACGGCTCATTCGATATCATCCTATCCGACTATGGGCTGCCGGGATACAATGGACTGGCTGCGTTCAAAGACAAGACCGAACAGTCCATACCCTGTCCGTTCATTCTTGTCACGGGCTCCTTGCCCGATGAGATCGCGGTGGAATGCCTGCAGGCCGGAGTGGACGACTACATTCTCAAAGACCGTCTTCATCGTTTGCCCGATGCCGTGCTCAGAGCAATTGACAGAAATCGGCTGGAGGACGAGCGCAAGAAAGCCTTGCAAGAACTCATACGCAGTCAGAAACGATTGGAGGCGGCAGAACACATGGCCAAGGTCGGCAACTGGGAGTGGGCACCGCTTGACGGAACCATCGTTTGGTCTGATGAGATGTATCGCATAACGGGTGCCGATAGAAACACATACACCCCCAACGTCAATTCCTTCATGGATCTCATTTTGCCCGAAGATCAGGAAGAATCCATGGCCGTGGCAACCAGTATCGCTTCTGGTGAGTTGACCGATGCCGAGTCACGGTTTCGTATCAGAACATTCGATGGGCAGATCAAAATGCTCCGAAGCATATTCAAGAACAATGGCAAGCCTGTAGGTAGTGGGCTCATGAAGGTGTTCGGCACCATGCAGGACATCACCTTGCAGTTCCTCACCGAACATGCATTGCGCGAACTGACCGAAGAGTTGGAACAACGGGTCAATGAACGAACCGAGGAGCTTTCGAGGACCAACCGCCTTTTGGCCCGCAAGAACGAGGAGATGACCGATAGCATCAACTATGCGCGGCTCATACAGAAGGCGCTACTTGCCAAACTGGACGAGTGCAAGAAACTCTTTCCAAGTTCGTTTGTGCTGTGGTTGCCCAAGGACATAGTAAGTGGCGATTTCTATTGGCAATATCATTCCGAACGGTATGATTTCATTGCCGTGGTCGATTGTACCGGCCATGGCGTTCCGGGTGCCATGATGAGCATGGTGGGCCACCAGTTGCTCAATGAGCTTGTTATCCAACGCGGCCTGGTCGAACCGGCCGAGATACTCCAGCAGCTTGATATGGAGGTGGCAAGAGCATTGTTCCTTCACGATTCGGCAGGCGTAACCGATGGTATGGACATCATTCTTTGCCGCATCGACAGTCGTCACCAAGAAGTGTGTTTCTCAGGGGCACTGCGCCCACTGTTCATGTGGAAAGATGGAATTGTACAGGAATTCAAACTGAGCAGAAACGCCATTGGCAGCTTCCGTTACAGTCGGTCTCCCGAAAAGTTTCCTCAGCAATGCCATTCCATCTCAAGCAACGAGGTCATCTATCTGACCACAGATGGCTATTATTCGCAGTTCGGAGGGCCCAATGGTCGCAAGATCCTGAAGTCAGGTTTCAAGGATGTGCTTTCCGCAGTTGCCCATCTACCAATGGACCAACAGTACACGGCCCTTCTCAACCATCTTCGTACCTGGCAGGGCTCCGAACCGCAGATCGATGACATTCTGGTCATTGGCATCAGGTTTTGACACATTCAACAGTATGCTTATTTTGTCTGGGCGAAGACCCAAGGGAAGCAGGCAACCGATAATTTCGTGTAAACACAATAGTTCAGGAACATGTCATTTGGAATTTGGAAAGAGAAATACTCTGTAAGCAACGTCATCATTGATGAACAGCACCGCAAACTGCTCGATATCCTTTCGCGGTTCGAACGGATGGTGAACCGCGGTAGAGATCACACCGAAATGGTGCAACTGCTCACCGAACTGTCCGATTATGCCGCACAGCATTTCCGCTCAGAGGAAGATTACATGGTAAGCATAGGTTATCCCAAGTTGGAGAAACATCGCGAATTGCACAGCAGTTACACCTTGGAAGTACTACGGTTCACCCTTCAGTATTTGGACGAGAGCGAGCAGACTCCAAGGGAGGTACTCAACTTCCTTACGCATTGGTGGACAGACCACATACTGAAGGTGGATATGGACTATGCCGACCATGCCAGCCACCGTTCCGTGCTCAGAAAGTGAATGCTATTCGGTCGGCAAGCCTATCTTTAAGCATCAAACCAACGCCTTATGACCAACCAACCCAACTACCGCGTAGAACCAAAGGAGAACCTGTATTTCATCATTTCGCTGGTTGTCAGCCTCATTGTTTACACCGCCATTGTGCTGGGGTTGATGGCGGCCATTGAAACAGGAAAGTCGGAGTTCATCACCATTTTCGCCACCTATGCCATTGCCATATTGGTGGCGTTGCACTTCATGCGCGGGCTGTTGGTAGGCTACATCAAGGGCAATGCGGTGCGCATTGGGCCCCATCAGTTTGCCGATATATACCAAACGGTGGCGCAGCAGGCCAAGGCGTTGGGGCTGGGCCGCATGCCCGATGTGTACCTGTTGCAGCAGGGCGGATTGCTCAATGCGTTTGCCACGCGTTTCATGGGTTCCGATTACATTGTGCTCTACTCCGATCTGATGGAGGAGGCCTACGAGCAGAACAAGGCCACGGTCGATTTTGTGATAGCCCACGAACTGGGGCACGTAAAGCGCCAACACATCCTCAAGCGTCTCATCGTGTTCCCATCGTTCATCGTGCCGTTCTTGCCCTATGCCTATAGCCGCGCCTGCGAGTACACCTGCGATAGCATTGGTGCATCATTGAGTGCCGATGGTGCCCGCACCGGACTGGTGGTGCTTGCAGCAGGCAAGAAACTATACCGAAAGGTGAACACGCAGCAGTTTGTAGAACAGATGCACACCAATCGCGGGTTCTGGTACTGGTTTGCCGAAAAGGCATCAACCCACCCGCACTTGGTAAAGCGCCTGTCCCGTTTCCCCGAGCCGGTGGCCGCTGCTGCCGGCCCACGCTATTCGGGTTGGGCTGCCGAAAAACCTGCCGAACCGCAACCACAACCCACTGCCCCTGCCGAAAAGAAGCAGGATGATGTAAGTCGGTACATGCCTCGCTAAGTAACGGAAGTACCTTTTTCATTTCCCCTTTTTTCGTTTTTCCTGTACTCAGAAGAACGCCCGCACCTGCATGGTGCCCGTGTGCACAGGTTTGTTGTCGCCACTTTTGCGGCCGCTGTACTGCACATTCACCTGCATGTTCTTGCCCACGCGCATCTGCGCAAACACACTCCATGTGAAGTTGAGCCCTGCCTTCAGGCCTTCCAATAGTTCAAATTCCACGGTGTTGCCCGTTGGCCCATCGTAGGTAATGCTGATGAAGTTGAAGGTGGCGTTGACACTGCCTCGCTGAAGGATGTTGTACTTGGCATCTACCCCCGCATCGCGCAATATGGCCTGTTGCGTACCGCCATCGCCAAGGCGGTTCAGTTTATCGGTGTATTTGAATTTGGTGCGCACCCTGAACTTGGTGCCGGGCTGAAACACCAGTTCGGGTTCCACCTCGTAATAGCTTATGTTGTAGTTGTTGGTACTGAAGAAATCGCTCAGCACGCTGCGCCAACCGTATTCGCCCACAGTACCGAAAGTGAACATCTTGGCAAAATTCCACCGCACTTTCAGCTTATGCGAACTGTTGTTGCGCGATTCGAACCCATTGGCCAAATAGACCTTGCTACGCGTATCGGCAAAGGTGTAGTCGGCCCCAACGGTGCTGCTGCTGCGGTTGAAGAAGAAGGTGTTGCGCAACGAGGAGGTGAGGGTTACCAGCGTGCTGTCTTCCACCGTGGTAAAGAACGGGTCGAAAGCGTAAAGCAGGTTGTCGCGTTGCGTTTTGCGGTCTATGCGATACACGAACTGGTCTGAGAAACGCGCCACGAATTTTCGGAAACCGGTTTTGCCGCCCCACACGGCCCGTGGATTCAGGTTTATCACCTCGTTGAACTGCGTGGTGTACACCTTTATGAAATCGTTGGTGGGCGTGAACACGCGTATGTAGCGTGCCGTGTCCTGATACACGGCCTGCACGTATTCGTTCAGTTCCTTAATGCCGTTGTCGTTCTGGTCTATCCAACTGTACGAGCCCTGCCCCGAGGGCACTTCCACATAGATGAACTCCTTCTTGCTTTCGAGCCCCGAACCCACCTCATAGAATGTGCTGGAGGTGATGGCACCTTTCAGCACCGTCAGGTTGTATTCCAAGCGGTTCACCAGCGTGTTGTCGGGGCGGTTGTTGCTCAGTAGCGTGTCGCGCACGGTCAGCTTACGGTAGGTCATGGTGGCCCTGAAAATATGGTTGGGGTTTTTGGTCAGTTCGCCCGTCAGTCCCGCGCTTTCGCCCACGCTCGAGTATTTGAGGTCGCCCTGCCACGGCAACCAATCGTCCCTGCGCTGGTAGAACACCGAAAAGCGGTTCTTCCAATCATCGGGGCTTTTGATGTAAACCTTGCTATCGTTCCATTGATAACTGGCGGGGTTCAACGAGTCGGTGCCCGTTACAATGAAACGGTTGTTCTCGTAAATGTCGGTTCCGCCCACCACAAACCATTTGAATTTCTGCTGAATGCCCGTTTGAAACCTGCCGAAACGGTTGCGCACCTCAGTGCCATTGCTAAGGATGTGGCTGCCGTTGAAATCGAAGTTGAAGCCCTTGTGCGCCACTTTGGCAATAAGCACGTTCTGGTAGGCTTCGAACACCGTCAGGTTCATGAACTGGCGGAAGTTGTATTCCACATCGGCAATGTTCTTTCGCACAAAACCCAGCTTGGCCGTGCTGATATACTGGTCAGTGTAGGTGTTCTGGTTCGCCAGGTTCCAATCGCGCTCAAACTCCACACTGCGAAACCGCTCTATGGGCCGGAAGTTGCGGTCTATGTTCTCAAAATCGATCCCTGTTTTCAGCGCCCACTTGGCCGAATCGTCCAACGGTATCAGGTGGTCGTACTTCACCTTTACGCCATAACCGAGATTGTCTTCGCTGTTGGCACTCGAAAAGCGGTTCAGGTCGGTGTTGCTCAGCGCGCCCTCTACCGCCACGTTGCCGTTCTTGCCCACCTTGTATTCGGCTGCAAGGGTGTACAACTGGTTCAATTTCGGGGTAATGATCTGTTGCAGGGGCACGTACCTGCCGCGTTTCAGTCCGGTTATGGTGTCGGGGCCTACCCATTCGTAAACGCGACCGTTGGCACTGGTCTGCACCTGTATGTAATCACCATTGCCCACACCTGCATCCGAAAAGCGCACCTGATAGAGCGCGTTGGCAGGGTCGATGCTATACACGAATATTTCGGGGTAATACACGGGCACACCTGCCACGTTTATCAGCGTATCCGTCTTGCGGTAACGCACTTGGTCGTTATCGAACCCCACCGAATCGATGGATGGAATGACCGCCAGCGCGAGCGTGTCGCCAATGCGCTGCAGCAGGTCCAGTTGGTCGCCCGATAGGTTTAGGTTCAGCAGGTTGTTCTTGCTGTCCTGTTCAGAGTAGAAGTTGAAACGCACCTTCACGCGGTTCTTCTCAAAGTCGGTTCCCACGTGGAACAACGACCGCGAGTAGTTGCGCTCAGAATACTGGAACTCAACAATGATGCGCGAATCCTTGGTGATGAGTTTCTTGGAAGTGAAGGTCAGTTCGGCCGTATTGTAGTCTATGATGTACTCGTTCTCCTGTCCGCGGGTCATCAGTTGGCCGTCAATGTAAACGCGTTCGGTACCCGCTATGACGATGATGAAAGTCTCGTTCTCTGCCCCGCGCAATCGGTAAGGTCCTTGGTTGCCTTCCACGCCCTGTATGATCTGTCGGTTGAATTTTCCGCGCGACAGGGCGCCACTTGCCTTGGCCTCCAAATAACCGGGATGTTCGTCCTGCATCTTCCGTTTTTGAATCGGAAAACGATGTTTGATGCTCAACCCCTGCGCCCGTTTGAAAAAGCTCATGAAGTAGCTGTTGGGCCGCTCAATGCGGAAATCGCCCGCGGTCAGTTCCGTTTGATCGGTGTAAAGCTGAATGTATATCTGGTCAAAATCCTGCAACTGCTGCGTGTTGCCTTCAGGTTGGAATGGAATGTTGTTGTCAGTAATGGCCGCCCGTATGCCAATTCGGGGCGTCAACTGGCCCGAAATGTTCAGGTTCAAACTCGAACTGACCCCAAGATCCTGATTGTTGCCAATAGTAATGCCCCGCGAGATGGAGCCGCTCTTGCTCAGGGTACCTAGGTCGAAAAGGTCATCAACCGAGCCTTTCTTCACCGTGTAGTTGAAAGGGTTCACTGCTTCACGTTGGATGGTGGTAATGAGCGATGGATCCTTATTGAACGTGCGTGCCGAGTAGAGAGTAGGGAATACCCGATAACCCGTTTCGATGGTTGAACCAACCACGGAACTGTCCAAGATCAAGGTGGCCGAGTACCATTCCAAGAGGTAAAGGTTGCTATCGAGCGGGTTTCCGTTGCGTGTGATCGCAAAACTGGTAGGCACAACGCTCAGCGTATCCAATTGCAGCGTGTCGTTCTCCACGGCCAGCGTTCGGGTGCGCAGGTTGCTCAGCTGCTGCGCCCAAACAGGTGCAGCGCCAAGCAGCAGAATGGCATACAGAAAAGGTCGTAAAAGGTGCATTATACCCGGCAGAACCCCTAATTGAACAAGTATAACGCAATAATTGCTGGGTAGTATGTCGGAGAACTAAGAGTTGGTGGATGAGAAAATTTCACCGTTGTACAATAAGTATATCACTTTAGAGTTTTTGCCCAAACTAATATTCAATTAAGTATGAAAACTCCCCTTCTATTTGCTTTCCTATTCGCGTTCTCATCGGTTGGTTTTGGTCAAGTTACAAGTCCACCTGACACATCTAAAAAGAACTTCAATAATGTTATTGGGGTGGATCTTGCGGCCTTAATCATATTGGTGTCCAATGGAGAAGGTTCAAGTTATCTCAATCAACCTTATATGCTTACATATCGACACTTCTTCAAAAGCAATGGAATACGTATTGGGATTGGCGGAAATTTCGATAAGTCTGCCTCTGAGAACAGTGATTCAACCACTACCGACTCAGAGCGATACTTGGTCAATGCAGGAATTGGATATGAGCGGTATGTTTATCTGAGCAGACGTTGGAATTTTTACTTTGGTGCTGACGCTATTTTTAGATTCGAACATCGCTCCAGTTATGACCAATGGAATCCGACATCAAGTAGAAATGAGCGTTGGGAAGGATTCGGTTTCGGAGTCTCGCCAGTGTTGGGAATTCAGTTCAAAGTTTCTCAAAGAATAAGTCTCGCTACCGAAACATCGTACGATGTATTGTATTACAAGAGAATGACAGAACGATATTCAAAACCCAATTCGATTTACGACACAAAATCTGATTACTGGAGTTTGAAGACCACGTACTATCCACCCACGACTGTCAGCTTGAGAGTACATTTCTAAGGCTACCTCACAACCGACCCGTTCGGCACGGCCGACTCGGGTTTCAACAGCACCACTTCCTTCTCGCTGTTCACCACGCCAAGTACCAACACTTCGTTTTTGAAATCAATCAGATTCAGAACTCACAGTTCTTAGGCGTACGCGGGAATGGGATCACATCGCGGATGTTGGTCATTCCGGTTATGAACATCATCATGCGCTCGAAACCAAGGCCAAAACCACTGTGCGTCACTGTGCCGAACTTTCGGGTTTCCAAATACCACCAAACGCTTTCTTCTGGAATGTGGAAATCGCGCACTTTCTGTAGCAACACCTCATAGCGTTCCTCACGCTGCGAACCTCCTACGATCTCGCCAATGCCAGGGAACAGAATGTCCATGGCCGCAACGGTTCTACCGTCTTCATTCAACTTCATGTAGAAGGCCTTTATCTTGGCCGGATAACCCGTGATGATAACTGGCTTTTTGAAGTGTTTCTCCACCAGAAAACGCTCATGTTCGCTCTGGAGGTCAACGCCCCACTCGTTCACGGGATATTCGAACTGACCTTTCTGATTCGGTTTCGAACTTTTTAGAATGTCAACCGCCTCTGTGTAGGTGATGCGCTCAAAGTTGTTCTCTACTACGAACTTAAGTTTCTCCTTCAGTTCCATTGGCTGACGCTTGTCCTGCGGAAGGTTTTTCTCTTCCTCGGTGAGACGACTGCTGAGGAACTCGATGTCGTCTGGGCAAGTTTCCATTACGTAGCGGATGGTTTCCTTCAAGAAATCTTCGGCAATGTCCATGTTGCCATGAATGTCGCAGAAGGCCACTTCAGGTTCAATCATCCAGAATTCGGCCAAGTGGCGCGAAGTGTTGCTGTTCTCCGCACGGAACGTTGGTCCGAAGGTGTAAACCTTGCTCAGGGCCAAGGCGGCAAGTTCGGCCTCCAACTGACCCGTAACACAAAGACTGGTCTGCTTACCAAAGAAATCTTCCGAGAAATCGACATCACCGTTCTCGGTCAACGGTGGCTTTTTCGGGTCGAGGGTTGAAACGCGGAACATCTCGCCTGCCCCTTCACCATCGGTTCCTGTAAGAATTGGAGAATGGATGTTGAAGTAACCGCGGTCGTTAAAGTATTTGTGAATGGCGAATGTGAGCGCATGACGAACACGGAAAACCGCACTGAACGTGCTGGTGCGCATACGCAGGTGAGCCTTTTCGCGCAGAAACTCCAACGAGTGCTTTTTGGGTTGGATCGGGTATTCCTCTGGATCGGCCACGCCATGGACTTTCAATGTGTTGGCCTGCACCTCCACTGCCTGGCCCTTCCCTTGGCTTGCCACCAATTTCCCTGATATTTCTACGCAAGCTCCTGTTCCCACATCCTTCAGGTCGGCATCTGTAAACTGCTGCATATCGAACACACACTGAATGTTGTGAACGGTGCTACCATCATTCACAGCAACAAAATTGACGTAGGCATTTCCGCGTTTGGTGCGTACCCAACCTTTTACGGTTACTTCTCTGTCTACCTGTGTTGAACCGATCAGTTGCTTGATGCTTTCCATGCCGTTGCGTTTTGAGGGCGGCAAAGATAGAATTGGCAATTAGTTGATTAGCGAATTAGCAAATTAGAATGACAGTGAACCGCGAAGGCGTAAAGGTTGCTCAGAGAGCACAATGAATTTCTGCTCAGTGCACTTCCGCGAAGCACCCTTGTCTCTTGCGACTTGAAGCTTGAAACTAACATTAATGTTGCATCATCGAAAACTTAGGAAACTTTTAACATATTTTTCGTTTCCATGGTTTTTAACCTATTACATTTGCGCCCGATTTCATGGAACAGAAGGCAGAACAGATCATCAAACAGGCCACCGCGCTGTTTATGCAGTACGGTATTCGTAGCCTGACTATGGACGACCTTGCCCGTCACATGGGCATTTCGAAGAAGACGCTTTATCAGGTTGTGGAAGACAAATCGGAGTTGGTGGAGAAAGCACTGTTGCTCTATCAGGATTCGGACTGTGCCGAATTGGAAACGCTTCATCTGCAAAGCGAGAACGCCATTGATGAAATGTTCCTCATTGCGCAGCGCGTTGGCGACAATCTGCGCAAAATGCATCCTTCCATCCTGTACGATCTGGAGAAGTATTACCCGAAGGCATTCCGTGTCTTTCAGGATTACAAACTGAAAACGATAATGGGTTGCATTGAACGCAATTTGAGAGAGGGCATCGCCCAAGGATATTATCGCGACAACCTGAACATTCCCATCGTTGCGGGTCTTTATATCGGTCGTATGGACGTGATCTTCGACCAGCAACTTTTCCCTGCCGACCGCTATAGCCTTACCGAAGTTTACGTGGAGGCCATTCGCTACCACATTCGGGGCGTTGCCAGCGAGAAAGGCATTGAGTACCTGAAGGCCAAACTGAATTTCGTAGACAAGCAGAACCCTATTTTCTAATATGACCTCATTGAGAACAATATTCATTCTGTTCGGAGCACTTACAACACTGAAAGCCGTAGCACAGGATGCATCGTTAATGCAGTTGGGCGTAAGAGACGCCATTGCGTATGCTTGGGAGAACAGCCAAAAAGCCAAAACCGCCAACATTGACGTGCAGAAGGCCGACAAAGACGTGTGGATACAGGCTGCAAAAGGATTACCCATTATCCGAGGCAGCGTTGGTTTCAACAACTTCATTCAGCTGCCCACTTCGGTGTTCGATGCTTCAGCATTCAACCCGCTTGCCCCTCCCGGAGAGCTTGCTGAGCTACAATTCGGTCAGCCATGGACCATGGATGCAGGTTTGAACGCTTCGCTCCAGTTATTCGATGGTTCGTATATCATCGGGGTTAAGGGTGCGAAAGGCTTCCAGAAACTTTCTCGCGATATGGAAAAGATGACCCGCAACGAGGTTGAGACCATCATTGCGCAAGCTTACTACACATCGCAGGTGGCCAAGGAGAACGTGCGCCTGTTGACCGAGAACATAGCCGTCACCGAGAAGACCGTGAACGACACGAAAGCGCTTTATGAGAATGGCTTTGCGGAAGAGATGGACGTGGAGCAGTTGAACCTGTTGATCAATACATTGAACAACAAACTTCAAGTGGCCAAAAATCAGCATGAGGCCACGCTTTACCTGCTCAAATACCAAATGGGCATGCCCGTGAACACCAACATCCAATTGAGCGATGGCCTTGAGACGCTTTGGAGCCTTCAGGCACCCGAGGAATTGCTGAATAAGGAATTGGACCTTAACGCAAACATTGCCTACGACCTTGTGAAGCAGGATGTGGTGATGCATGGCTACTTGGTAAAATTGCAAGAAGCGCAGTATTACCCACGCCTCAACGCATTCTTCGATTACAAGCAACAGGCGTTCCGTCAGAAGTTCGATTTCTTCGACTTCAGCAGATCGTGGTACCCGCAAACCCTTTGGGGCGTGCAGCTGAGCGTGCCCATTTGGGATAACCTCGGTGCTGCAGCCGGCATCAAAAAGGCCAAACTGGAACAGCAGAAGATCAAGAACAAACTGTATGACCTGGAGCAGGCATTGACCATGCAATCGGTAACGGCCAAGGCAAACTTCACCACGGCATTGGAGCAATTGGACATAAGCCAGAAGAATATTGAATTGGCAGGTCGCATCAAGCAGAAAACGTTGGTGAAGTACAACGAGGGCCTTGCCACAAGCATGGAACTGACCACTGCCGAAAACCAATTGATACAGGCACAGGGCGAGTACATAAGCACGCTATTCTCTGCCATGGACGCCAAACTCGAATTGAAAAAAGTACTTGAAAACAACTGATATGAACGCCATCGATACTATGAGAACAAACATAATTCTATTTGCGGCCTTTCTTGCACTCGCTTCATGCGGTGGCGAAAAGACCTTGGAAGACAAAAAGGCAGAACTCGACCAACTGAACGTGGAAATGGCCAAGCTTCAGAACAAGATCAGCCTGTTGCAAGAGGAATTGGCTGCTGCAGACCCAAGCCTACTTGAAGCAAAGGAGGAAGAAGGGATCCTGGTTGGAGTGAAGACGCTTGAACCCGAAATGTTCCAGCATTTCTTTGAAGTGAACGGATCTATCGAAGCCGTTGAAATTGCCAACGTAAGTCCAGAGCAGGGTGGCCAGATCAAAGAGATAACTGTGAAGGAAGGCGATCAGGTTTCGGCAGGAACCGTACTGGCAAAATTGAACACCAGCGTACTTGCCAGCAGTGTCAACGAATTGGAAGAAGGCATTGCATTGGCGCAGACCGTTTACGACCGTCAGGCGCGCCTTTGGGAGCAGAAGGTCGGTTCTGAATTACAGTATCTGCAAGCAAAGAACAACCTGGAAGCATTGCAGAAAAAGCGCGAAACGCTGATGGCACAGATGGCCATGAGCACCATCAAGGCACCATTCAACGGAGTTGTTGACCGCATTATGCAGAAGGCTGGCGAGTTGGCCGCACCTGGCATGCCCGTTCTCACCTTGGTGAACATGGGCGAAATGAAAGTAAAGGCCGATGTTTCTGAAAACTACGTTCAGGCCGTGAAGGCAGGTGCCCATGTTGACATCGATTTCCCTGCGTTCGGTTACCAGACCACGGCACCGATAAAGAACGTCAGCAACATCATCAACCCTGCTAACCGTTCATTCTCTGTTGAAGTGCGCGTAACCAACAGCAAGGGGATTCTTAAGCCGAACGGAGTTGCCACACTGCGCATCATGGACTTTGAGGCTGATGCTTCGTTGGTGGTTCCGGCCATTGCCATCAGCAAGGATGCAAAAGGCGATTTCGTGTACGTGGCTGCCAATACTGAAGGTAAGACCGTTGCGCAGAAGCGTTACATCAAGATCGGCCGCTCAAGCGATGGAAACACACGCATCCTTGAAGGGTTGGCGGAAGGTGACAAAGTGATCGTGAACGGTTACAATGAAGTAGCCAACGGTGACCTGGTGAGAATTCAAGGGTAAAATAGCTTCGAGTATTAACACGGGTTGCCGACCGATAAACGCAGAACAACTCGAAACTTGAAGCTCGAAACTCGCAACATATCAATATGAGCAACGAAAACACTGAGAACAAAGAGATCCTGAAAGACTACAGGCTTTCAACGCTGTCGCTCAAAAACAGCACCAGCGTCATGATCCTCACCTTCCTTATCGTTTGTGGTGGCATACTCGCCTATTCTACCATGCCGAAGGAACTTTTCCCCGAAGTGGTGATGCCTCAGATATACGTGCGCACCGTATATCCGGGAAACTCACCTGTAGACATTGAGAACCTGATCACGCGTCCTATTGAGAAGGAGATAAAGCCGCTGAAAGGCATCAACGAACTCAAATCGACATCCGTGCAGGACAACTCCATCATCATTGTGGAATTCAATGCCGATGTGGATGTGGAAGATGCGCTTCAGGACGTGAAGGATGCGGTGGACAAGTCGAAGGGCGAACTGCCATCCGACCTCGACATTGAGCCGATAGTGATGGACGTGAACATGTCTGAGATGCCTGTGATGAACATCAACCTATCGGGCGATTACAGCGTGGACGACCTGAAAGACTATGCAGAACTGCTGCAAGACCGCATGGAGATCATACCGGAACTCTCTTCTGTGGACCTGCGCGGAGCGTTGGAGCGCGAGATCAACATCAACGTTGATGTTCACAAAATGGAGCAGGTTGAGGTCAGCTTCAGCGACATAGAAAGTGCCATCGGCTATGAGAACATGAGCATCTCGGGCGGTGACATCCTGATGGATGAAACACGCAGAACCATCCGTGTTTCGGGCGAATACCGCAGCATGGACGAAATTGCCAACACCATTGTGAAGGCCGAATTCGGCAACATCATTTACCTGCGCGACATTGCTACAGTGGTTGACGGTTATAAGGACCGCAACAGCTACGCCCGTTTGGATGGCGATCCTGTGGTGTCGCTAGACGTGGTCAAAAAATCGGGTGAGAACCTGTTGAACGCGGTGGATAAGGTGCTTGTGATCCTGAACGATGCCAAGGAAAATGATTTCCCATCAGATCTGAAGATCACCATTACGAACGACCAGAGTAACCAGGTGCGCAGTCAGCTTCTGAACCTGGAGAACAACATCTATTCGGGTGTGGTGCTTGTGGTGTTGGTGCTGTTGTTCTTCCTCGGGCTGCGCAATGCGCTTTTCGTTGGGGTGGCCATTCCACTTTCCATGCTGCTCAGTTTCATGCTGTTGGCTGCTATGGGCGTTACCATCAACATGATGGTGCTCTTCGCCATGATCCTGGCATTGGGTATGCTTGTAGATAACGGTATTGTGACCATCGAGAACATCTACCGACTTTACTCGCAGGGCATGAGCAAGTACGATGCTGCGAAGTATGGCGTGGGCGAAATTGCTGTGCCCATCATCTCATCTACCGCGACAACGTTGGCGGCATTCTTCCCGCTGCTGTTCTGGAATAGCATCATGGGCGAATTCATGAAGTACCTGCCAATGACGCTGATCGCGGTGCTTGGTGCTTCGCTCATCGTTGGTCTGGTCATCAACCCCGTGCTTGCTGCGCTTTACATGAAGAAGGAAGAGAACACGGGCATCAACAAAAAATCATTGCTCATCACTTTGGCCGTTGAGTTGGTTCTGGCCGGAATCTCTTACGCTTCGGGCAGCTTCAGCCTCGGAAACGTGTTTGTAACGCTTGCGGTGCTTACGCTCATCAACACATTCATTTTCCGCCCAGTTTCGGCATGGTTCCAGAACAAATTCCTTGTTTGGTTGGAAGAGGCATACATGAAAACGCTTCGACTGGCACTTAATGGTGCGTGGCCGTTCGTGTTCTTCGGTGGCACAGTTGTACTTCTTATCACATCTTTTGTCATTGTAGGAATCGTTGGTCCGCAGGTGGAATTCTTCCCTGCAAACGACCCGAAATACATCAACATATTCATTGAAGCAGCAGCTGGAACTGATATTGAAAAAACCAACAGTGCAGTGCTTGCTATCGAAGAAGAGGTCGAGACCATCATTGAACCATACCGCGTTTGTGTCAATTCGGTGGTTACAAACATTGGCGAAGGTTCAAACGACCCGATGGACGGCCCACCTGCCGGTGAAACGCCCAACCGTGCCAAGATCACCATCGCGTTCAAAGAATTTGAAGAGCGTGCAGGCATCAGCACATCTGAAGTGATGCGCCAAATAAGCGACAACCTTACCAAGCGCCCGGGCATCATCATCAATGTGCAGAAGAACCGTGAAGGGCCACCTGCCGGAAAACCGATCAACATTGAGGTCAGCGGTGAGGAGTTCGACCAATTGATAGAATTGGCCGAGACCCTGAAAGCCAAAGTGGCCGAACGCAACATTCCGGGTGTTGAAGGTTTGAAGTTGGATCTGGAGACCGGTAAACCCGAACTACTTGTTCAGGTTGACAGAACCCGCGCCCGCGCGTTCGGATTGAGCACTGCGCAGATCGGAAGCACGTTGCGTACCGCTTTGTTCGGAAAAGAAGTGAGCAAGTTCAAAGAAGGAGAGGACGAATATCCGATCGTGCTGAAGCTACAGGACAACTACCGCTATGACGTCAGTTCGCTACTGAACCAGAAAGTGACCTTCCGCGATATGACCACCGGCCGTATCAAGCAGGTTCCTATCAGTGCCGTGGCCGACATTTCGTTCTCAAGCTCATACGGTTCTGTCAAGCGCAGCGATCAAGACCGCACCATCACCATTTGGAGTAATGTGATCGAAGGCTACAACGCCACAGAGATCAACGCACAGATAAAGGAGGAATTTGCCAGTTACCCGATGCCAGAAGGCTATTCGCTGAAGTTTACGGGTGAATCGGCTGAGCAGGAAAAGGCACAGGAGTTCCTTTCCAAAGCGTTCATGATCGCCATTGCGCTCATCTTCCTGATTCTGGTCTCGCAGTTCAACTCGGCCATCAAACCGATCATCATTGTTGGTTCCGTTGCGTTCAGCACCATCGGAGTTTTCTTGGGCATCATTGCCTTTGGCGATACCATTTCGGTGATCATGACGGGTATCGGAATCGTTTCGTTGGCCGGTATTGTGGTGAACAACGCCATCGTGCTCATTGACTACATTGACCTGACCCGCGCCCGCAGACGTGCCGAATTGGGCATGCCCGATGGCAGCACGCTACCATTGCATGAGGCCATCAACTGTATCGTTGAAAGTGGTCGTACACGCTTGCGCCCGGTATTGCTTACGGCCATCACCACCGTGCTTGGTCTGCTTCCGTTGGCCACGGGTATGAACATCAACTTCTACACGCTTTTCAGCGAGCTCGACCCGCAGATCTACTTCGGTGGCGACAACGTGGCATTCTGGGGACCAATGGCTTGGACCGTTGTTTACGGCCTTTCGTTCGCCACGTTCCTTACGCTGGTCATTGTGCCTGTAATGTACCTGTTGGTAGAGTTTGTGAAGATCAAGTTCGAAGGCAATAAGGAGCAAACCGCGTAAAACATGGCGGGCTTCACCTACGATAGCGACATGCAGAAATGGGACATCATTCGGATGGCCATTGAGCAGCACATGCCGGCAAACCGCATCTTCGGTTTCAAGATCGTGGAATTGAAAGATGGCTTTGCCAAGATCCATGTTCCGTTCAAAGAAGATTTCATTGGCGACTTCATTCAAGGGCTGTGGCATGGCGGCATCCTAGCCAGTGTGGCCGATTCTGCTGCAGGCATAGCTGCATCAACCGTGCTCACCGATGCCCGCGACAAGCTGAACACCATCGACCTGCGCATCGACTACCTGAAAGGGGCCGTGAAGGAAGACCTGTATGCCGAAGCCGAACTGCTGAAGGTGGGCAAGCGCATCATCAAGGCCGATGTGAAGATCTATCAGCAATCGCGGGGAACGGTTGCCATAGCAAGAGGCGCTTTCAGCCTACTGAAGTTCGGAGATTAAATCTTGATGTTTCCCCAATCGAGATGATATACTCACTCTTGTAGGTTGCCAACATCTCAGCACGTAAGCAGGCCATCGTGATGTTTTTTCGCCATGCTCCATACTTTTTATGGAATTTCACGGTTATTGGCATCCGTAGGATGTTTGGCCCATGTATAGACGGTTTCTGCCCATTTGCTTGCTGCTTGTAGTTACGACCCATGCCGTTGGGCAAACGTTACAATTCAGTGCCGCAGACCTTGCACCCGATTCGAAAACCGACCTTGAATCGAAATTCAACCTGTTTGAAATAACGCGTTTTGAACCAGTTGATGAGGACGGGGCGGTTTTACTTCGCAACGGTTACGCCAAACACACCATTACCAACCCGCAGGCGTGGAAAGAGCTGATGCAGCACAACCGCGCCACGGAGGTCAACCTCATTTACACCAAGTATCCGCGCAACAAGGACCTGTGGCGCACCAATTATCGCGGCCTCATGATGAACCGCCTGAAAGCGCTTTTCGCATTGGACAGCACACTCAATTCGGGCACCGTGGAGTGGAACATCGTTCTACAGACCGAATGCGCCACCGAGCCCGAAGCCATGCTGATGCCACATGGTATAGAGATCGTGTATGAACCGTTGGAGTCGCCTGTGGCGGAGAGTGTCGGGGAAGATTCGGTGCCAGCGGAATCCGTGGCCAAAATTCCAACCGCCAATGACCCGAAGCTCAAGGCTGCGGAGCGCAAGCTCTCCAAAATGCTGAAACGCTTTTCGGCCAGTTCCGATTCCACGGTTCAAACCGTACTGAACAGGAACACCCGTTGGCAGAACGCACTGGTGGTGATGGATTGGACAGGCAGCATGTACGAGTTCAGCATAAAGACCATGCTGTGGCACGCCCAAAACTTCGACAGAAGTGGACTGACCAACATGACGCTCTTCACCGATGGCACACCGAACCAGAAAAAGGGCCGAATGGGCAACTATGGAGGGGTGGTTTCCACATCCATGGAAAACCTGAAAACGCTGACGCAGGTAATGCAGCGGGCTGTTTTCTTCAACTACCGCAACGACATTCCGGAGAACAACATTGAGGCACTCATCAAAGGAATTGCCGCGTTTCCGAACTCAAGCGAAGTGATCATGATAGCCGACAACCGCAGCTGCATGAAAGACTACTGCCTATGCGAATTGGTGAACGTTCCGGTGCATGTGGTGCTCTGTGGTTCAAAAGATGGCATCAACCCGCAGTACGTCAACTTGGCCTACCGCACGGGTGGTTCCATCCACACACTTGATAGTGACATACAAGGCTTTGACGGCTACACCGTATCGGGCAAAGAACTGGTAATTGACGGCTGGCCATTCACGTTCAATGAAGCCACTGGACTGTTCGAAGAAAAGGACCACGAACGCGGAACCCCCTACGGGTATCAGGTGTGCGAAGACTACTACAAGCAAAGCGCCAAGTGCAAGAAATACCTCAAGCAGCACCGCGCGGGGAATTGAGGAAGGAGACAGGAGTGCGGTGGGTCATCCTGAGTGATCTTTGAGAAACGAAAAGATCGTATCGAAGGATGCCCTTCCTACTATGGTTCGATACATCCGCCTGTGGCGGACACTCACCATGACCCGTACTGTAGTGGTTCGATACACCGCGCTTGGGCGCGGCACTCACCATGACGCCACTTGTCCCTTGTCTCTTGTCTCTTGTAACTCGCAACTTGTAGCTTGTAGCTTGACGCTCAATAAACCTTCTCCCCTTTTTCGAGGAACTTGCTCCAGTTGTAGTTGTAGGTATGAACCTGCTCGGTAGGTTGGTTTTTCGTGTTCACCACCGTTCCACCTTTGTTCTTCCAGTTGAAGATGCCACCATACAGATTGTAAACGTGCTTGAACCCTGCCTTTTGCAGTTGTTCGCCTACCCGCTCGCTGCGGTAACCGACTGAGCAGTACACCACAATGGTGTCGTTCACGTTCAATTGCTTCAGTTGCTTGGGTTTGAAGGAACTGTAATCGACAAATGTGGCGCCACTGATGTGGCTCACCTTGTATTCCTCCTCCGACCGCGAATCGAGCAGGACCACCGATGCATGCTTTGCCTTCAATGCCTCCAACTCGTCCTTCTGCATCACAGGAACCGTGTTCCGATAGAGTGTTTTCACCTCCTCGTCCAACGTTTTGGCCTGTTGCCCACACGCCAACTGTGAAACAAGCACCAATGCGGTTGCCAATCTTCTCATTACCGGTCGCGTTTCCATTCGTTCAAGCTCCAATCGTAGTCAAGGTACGACACTTTCGGTTCATCTGCCAATGGCACCGCAGAATACTTGGTGATGAAACCGACCAGCGTTGTGCTTGTGGCAAAGTCCTTTCCGAACCATTTGAAGATGGACGAAAGTTGCAGTCGGTTGTTCGAGATACGGTTCTTGGTGGCATCGTTGATGAACTGTTTTGCCTGTTCTTCCAATTGTTGTTCCAGTTTGATGGCCGTGTATGGTTCGTTGCGTAGCTGAGGGCACGAACGCGATGCACACACAATGGCAAAATGGATGCGCGGCTCTTCGAAACGCTTTCGCAGTATCTGGTGTTCAATGTCGTTGAGGCTCATTACCTCATCTCCAATGCGGAAGAACTTCATATCCCATACCGAACCGACTTTACGGATGTCTCTGATGCTGGCCACCGGATAGTGCTGCACGATGAGCATTACGGTGAAGGCATTGTATGCGTTTATCCAATACGCTAACTGTTCGCTTTCGGATTGTTGTTTATGCGGTGGGCAATTGGAAAGCGAACGCAGGTATGCGTTCAGCTTGGTACTGTCGGCAATGAAACCTTGGTAATCAACCTCTCCGCTGGCATTCACGTATTGGGACAAAAGGTCGGCCCAGACAGCATCATCGGGTTTGCACGTGTGTTGGGCGTAGCTGCCATTAACGAGCAAAAGAAGAACAATAAGGCTCCGCAAAGGCCTATTTCGCAACGCTATCAAGCGATGTTGGTGTACACCGCCTGCACGTCATCGTCCTCCTCAATGCGGTCGAGCAGCTTTTCAATGAGTACCAATTGCTCTTCGCTGTACTCTACCGGGCTGGTCGGAATACGCTGCAACGTGGCTTTGGTCACTTCCATGCCAAGGTCTTCCAACGCTTTGGAAAGGCTACCGAAATCGGTGTAATCGCCATAGATGAATACAGCTTCCTCCTGTTCGTCTATCTCTTCCAATCCAGCATCGATCAGGTTCAATTCCAATTCCTCCAGGTCCAAGCCGTCTTTTTTCGGCAGTTCGAAAACCGCTTTACGGTTGAACATGAATTCCAACGAACCTGTTGGCACCAACGCCCCATCTACCTTATTGAAGTAAGAGCGTACGTTGGCAACGGTGCGTGTAGGGTTGTCGGTGGCGCATTCCACAAAAACAAGCACACCGTGTGGTCCTTTCCCTTCGTAGTTGATCTCTGTGTACTGATCGGCATCCTTGCCTTCTGCCCGTTTGATGGCCGCCTCAATGTTGTCCTTTGGCATGTTCTGCGCCTTGGCGTTCAGAATGGCCGAGCGAAGCGATGCGTTCAATTCGGGGTCGGCACCACCTGCTTTTGCTGCCATGGTTATGGCTTTCCCGAGTTTGGGGAAGATGCGCGACATCTTGTCCCAACGTTTTTCCTTGGCTGCTCTGCGGTATTCAAATGCTCTTCCCATGTTGACTTGAGTTTGCGGCAAATGTATTTACATGTTCAAAATGGACAAAAAGAAAACCCTGCTGCGTGATGGCGCAGCAGGGTTTTCCTATGAATCCGGTTCAATTATGGCAACACCACTTTGGCAGCAACCTGACCTTGCGAGTGTGTAATGCGCACCAGGTAGAAACCAGAAAGGCCTTCCACTTGGTTGATGCTGTTGGCAGTTAGACTACGGGTCATTACCAGTTTTCCGGTAAGGTCGTAAACGCTCATCACAGGTGCATCGATGTCGGCATTGCGCAGGTCTACGGCAAACTGGCCGTTGTAGTTGTACATCGGCACAGAAACCTCATTGCCGTTGGCAACTCCCACGGCTGTTGTCACATCCACTTGAACTTCGGCAGAGTTGACCCAGAACTGGCTGTAATCGGCAGAACCGATAACGTAGTAAGTTCCGGCAGCGGCAAACTGTGGGGTGTAAGAAACACCGGTTTCAGCTGGCGCAAAAGCACCATAAACACCGATCTGCGTGCCGTATAACCACTCGTAACCAACAGAACCAGCAGTGCCAGAAATGGTGAGCATGGTACCTGCTTCGTTTTCAAGCAACATCTGTGTTGCAGTTGGAGCAATGCTGATAGCAGCGTTGTAAATGGTGATGTTGGTGCTAACGCCTGCGTAGTATGAAGACGAAGAAACCACACGGATCTTGTAACCCGAACCAGCAGCCGTTCCAGCAGGAATAGAGCAGTTGATCGTGCCAGAAGCATTCATGGTGCTTGCACTTGTACCGATGGTTGTTGGGTTAGCAAAGCTTCCAGAAGCATCAGAAAGTTGTGCTGTGAAGGTTACTGCGCTCAACGGGGTTCCATTGGTAGTGTAGTCCACATCCAAGCTCCAACCGTTGGTAGCGGTAACCCAAGCCTCTGCATCGGTTGAAGCCGCAACGTTGTAGATCAACATAAGGTCGTCAACCCATAGTTTAGCGGTAGAACTACCTGAACCTGGAACGTAGCTTGAGGTGAACGTGGCAAGCATGTAAGCCGCTGTTGTAGCTGGACCGGAATAGTTGACCGGAACAGCCACGCGCTTCCAGTTGGTGGTGCCTGCCGTTTGGAAATTCTTGCGGGCAGTGGCCACTACGTGAGAAACAGAATTCCCATCCTGTGGATCACGCAGATCGTACGAATCATGGAACACGACCGAAACGCGGGCAGAATCAGCATTATTGGTGATGTTGTACTTTGCAAAGAAAACCACGCTATCTGGCTTCTGTGTGAACGCATGGCGGAAGTTGGCATCGGTTGTTACAGTTTGGTTGTAACCCTGCGATGGGGTTGTGGAAGGGGCGTTGACCTTACCTGTTGTCATAGCTCCGTTGACAATGGTACCAACAGCTGAGGTCGATTCGATGCGCGCGCTGTACATGCCACCATGAAAAGTGGTTCCTTCTCTGAACACACGCTGAGAGGCGCCAAGCCCACAAAGCCCACAAAGGCTTCCGGTCATCATGCCGTTCCAGTTGGTGGGCTCTTCGGTGCTTGTGCCGGTGTTGTCCCAACCTTCAAACGTACCGTTGTTCGGTTGTTGCTGTGCCACCGAATTCAACGCCATGGCGCTAATGAGGACGGTGGAAATGATCGAGTAAATTTTCTTCATGCTTTTGTAAGTAAGATTTGGTTGGTCAAAAGTGCACACTTAAAGCCAAAAACACTTGATGTTTATCAATTTGGCAATTTCACAAAGTTCATCTCACCAGTGTTGTCCTTCAGTTTTCAACAGTTATTCCATTGTGTCGTCCGTATGTCTAATAATATGATGAGCGTATTGGATGATCAGCATACATTCACGGCACGTAATTCACGTACGAAACCGATATAAATGAAAAAGACAATTATTTATGCGTTGCTGCTGATCAGCTTCATCTCTTCGGACGCTTTTGCCGGAGATGGAAAGATATTCAGCTATGGGCCCGATGGCAAGAACTACTTCTCTCTTGCAACAGACCGAATTCTCATTGGATTCAACGGATACCTGAGTTTTGAACAAAAAGCGGCCATTTTGGGCACAGAGCGCACCATTAAACCGATCACGATTGATGATGTAATGCCTGCACCTGCTGTGACCATCGCCAATGTCAATGGACTCAATGAAGCTGAACTTCAAGCCTTGCTCAGAAGGTTGAACAGCATCCGCAAATTGCGTTCGCCAATCCATTCGTCATTTATTCTGATGGAACGTATCAGGGCATTCAGGACCGCATCATTGTACGATTGAAGAGCGAGAAAGACCTCGGAATGATGCACGGCATTGCCAAAGATCTGAAGCTGACCGTGGCCGAGCGCAATGAATTCGACCCGATGATGTTTGTGCTTCAAACAACTAAACAGACCTCTGGCAATGCGCTTGAAATAGCCAACCGCATTCACGAAAGCAACGCGTTTGAATACGCTGAACCGGACTTTCTCCTCTTACTGAAGCGTTCCAGCACAAACGACCCTAACTTGGGTTACCAATGGTCGCTCAACAACACGGGTTCGTCCATTCAATACAATGGCACACCAGGTGCCGATATGGACGTTTTCAATGCTTGGGGCGTGACGCACGGTTCAAGCAGTGTAAAGGTGGCTGTTATCGATGAAGGTGTGGACCTCGTTCACCCCGATCTGGTAGCGAACCTATTGGCGGGCTACGATGCAACAGGACAGGGCAGCAACGGTGGTCCATCTGGCAATGATGCACACGGAACAGCTTGCGCTGGCATTATTGCAGCAGTTGGCAACAACAACCTTGGCGTGGCCGGTGTGGCTTATGGCTGTAAGATCATTCCTGTTCGTATTGCGTACAGCAATGCTCAGGGCAACTGGGTTACTTCAAACACCATCATAGGCAATGGTCTCAATTGGGCTTGGCAAACGGCTGGAGCGCATATTCTAAGCAACTCTTGGGGTGGCGGTTCATCGTCAACCACCATCAATAACGCCATTACGAGTGCTGTAACGAGCGGTCGTGGCGGTTTGGGTTCACCTGTTCTATTTGCTGCTGGTAACGATAACGGAGCCAACAGCTACCCTGCCACACAGACCAACACCATTTCAGTTATTGCAATGAGCATGTGTTATCAGCGTAAGAGCCCTACCTCTTGCGATGGCGAAACATTCTGGGGATCGAACTATGGCTCTGGAGCTGATGTTGCTGCACCTGGGGTGAAGATCGCAACAACCGATATTTCGGGCTCTGCCGGATACTCAACTTCCGACTACACCGGAACATTCAACGGCACATCGAGCGCCACACCAAACACAGCTGGCGTGATGGCACTCATCCTATCAGCAAACCCGAACCTCACGCAAACGCAAGCCCGCTATGCACTTGAAAGCACTTGCGAGAAAGTCGGTTCTTATACGTACAACTCAAATGTTTCTGGTCAGCCGAACGGAACGTGGAGCAACGACCTTGGATATGGTCTGGTAAACGCCTATCAGGCAATTCTTTCTGTAACCCCACAGGTTCAGAACGATGCTGGAATTTCTGCCATTTCGGCACCAGTTGGCTCTTACTGCACCACAACAGTAACGCCATCGGTAACGCTGAACAACTTCGGTTCGAACACGCTCAGTTCAGTCGTCATCAACTATCAGGTAGATGGTGGCTCGGTGAACACCTATAATTGGTCGGGCTCATTGGCAAGCACCAACAGCACGGTTGTCAATCTGCCAGCATTGAATGTTTCGACCGGTTCGCACACCTTTACAGCCTACACAAGCAGCCCGAACGGAACAACAGACCCCAACAGTGCCAACAATAGCAAGACCTCGAACTTCATTTCTGCTACCAATGCGCTGACTTTGACCATTGTACTGGACAACTACCCGGAAGAAACAAGCTGGGACATCAAACAAGGAAGCACAGTTGTAGCTTCCGGTGGCACGTACGGCAGCCAACCAGATGGTTCGACCGTCATTGAGAACGTTTGCGTGGTAGACGGCTGTTTCACTTTCACTATTTACGATGCGTATGGTGATGGAATATGCTGCAGCTACGGTAGCGGCTCTTACGTACTTAAGAATTCTGCAGGCGTAACACTCGCAAGCGGTGCCCAATTCACCAGTTCGCAGGCCACAAACTTCTGTGTGCAATCAACCACACCTGTTTCAGCATCCATCAGTTCGAGCAGTAACGTTTCTTGCTTCGGTGGTGCGAATGGTTCAGCGACTGCATCTGCCACGGGCGGAACCACGCCCTACTCGTATTCATGGAGTAACGGTGCAACAGGCGCCACGATTTCGGGTCTATCTGCAGGGACTTACACGGTAACTGTAACGGACGCAAACAGCGGAACAGCCGCAGCACAGGTAACGATCACACAACCTTCTGTTCTTTCCGCATCTGCCTCAGCAAACGCAGTTTCTTGCTTCGATGGGGCGAATGGTTCGGCTTCAGTCAGTGTTTCTGGCGGAACTTCTCCTTACTCCTATTCTTGGAGCAACGGAGGTACCGGTAGTTCCATTTCCGGCCTTAGCGCGGGAAACTATTCAGTTACTGTAACTGATGCGAATGGCTGCACGGCTTCTGCTTCTGCAACGGTCGGTCAGCCTGCTGCTGCCCTTTCTGCATCTGCCTCGGCCACCAATGCAACATGCAACGGCTCAGCTACGGGCGCAGTCGATCTAACTGTTTCTGGCGGAACCCCATCTTACAGCTACGCTTGGAGCAACGGAGCTTCTTCGCAAGACCTCAATGCTGTAAGTGCCGGTTCTTATTCTGTGACTGTAACAGATGCGAACGGCTGTACTGCAACTGCGTCCGCAGTGGTTGCTCAGCCATCAGCTATCAGCTTATCTACTTCAACCATCGCTGCCACATGTGGTGCTGCTGATGGATCCGTGAATTTGACTGTTTCAGGAGGAAATGCACCTTACACCTTCGCATGGAGCAATGGAAGTTCATCTGAAGATATTACCAACGTTACATCAGGCTCGTATTCGGTAACAGTAACTGACGCTTCAGGTTGTTCTTCAATCACTTCTGCAAGCGTTGGACAAACATCGAATCTTAGCGCTTCTGCTTCTTCCACTTCGGCTCTGTGCTTCGGTTCTGCTGACGGTAGTGTCTCTGTTTCGCTAACTGGAGGAACAGCGCCATTCATTTACCAATGGAGCAATGGTGGCACAACCGCCAATGTCAATGGCCTCTCAGCAGGTAATTATTCGGTATCGGTAATAGACGCCAACGGATGCTCTTCTTCTGCATCAACTACCGTTGGTCAGCCTAGTGCACTATCAGTTTCCGTTACATCGGTTGATGCAACGTGCGAAACTGCTGACGGATCTGCGACAGCAAGTGTTTCGGGTGGTACCACTCCATACGCTTATTCTTGGAGCAACGGAAGTTCTTCAGCTACAGCCAGTGGTTTGGCTGCCGGCTCCTATTCCGTTAGTGTTACAGATGCAAATGGTTGTAGCGCTTCTGGCAGTGCAACCATTACTGAAGATTGCAGCAGTTGCGTATACTCAGCCATCAATTCCAACAACTTTGAAGTTGGATTGGGCATATGGGTCGATGGCGGCACAGATTGCGCACGTAGCTCAAACGGTAGTTATGCGAATAGCGGTACGTATTCGGTGCAATTGCGAGACAATACAAGCACTTCTGTTGTTTCAACCGGAAACTTGGATCTTTCTGCGTACAATGAACTCACGGTCAGTTTCTCGTTCATGACCAATGGACTTAGTAACGGAGAAGACTTCTGGTTGCAGGTATCCAGTGATGGCGGTGTAACATATACGACTGTTCGAGCTTGGGTCATGAACACGGATTTCGTTAATGATCAGCGTCAGGATGTCGAGGTTGTACTTGCGGGCCCGTTTGCCGCCAACACCAGATTGCGCTTCCGCGCTGATGCTTCAACCGATCTCGACATTATTCACATTGATGATATAGTGATATCCGGCTGCAAACCACCACTCAATTGTACTTACCAAGGTGTTAACATCAACAACTTTGAAAGCAGTTTTGGAATTTGGACGGATGGAGGAACAGATTGCGCTCGTATCTCGAACAGTAGTTTTGCCAATAGCGGTTCATACTCCATTCAGCTGAGAGACAACACGAATACATCCGTGATGAGCACCTCTACAATGGATCTCAGTCCTTATCAAGAATTAACGGTCAGCCTATCGTTCATTACAGGTGGGTTCAGCACAAATGAAGACTTCTGGCTTCAGGTTTCAAGTGATGGAGGAACGACCTACACCACAGTTTACGCTTGGGCTATGAACAGAGACTTCATAAACGGAACTCGAGAAAACCCCGTTGTGGTGATTCCTGGACCATTCAGTTCGAATAGTCGTCTTCGTTTCCGTTGCGATGCATCTACAGATGCCGATGTGGTTTACATCGATGATGTCGTCATTTCAGGTTGTCAAGGTGCTTCTGCCCGATTGGCAAATCCAAGCACTGAAACTGAAATCATAGAATCTGAACAGTCGAATTCGATTTCAGCCGTGTCGCTATATCCGAATCCGACCAATGATGTGCTGAACATTAGCCTTGAAATGGGACAATCGGCCAATGTTGATATGGTGATCACCGACCTGACAGGCAAACTGGTTTACAGAAGGACCAACCAGGCCGAAGAAGGTGTGAACAAGTTCAGCATTAGCGTTTATGATCTGCCAGCCGGTATTTACCTGATGACGTTTGTGGCCGATCAGGACATGACGACCAAACGCTTCGTTATTCAACGATAAACAGCTGCTTTTGAATAAGGAAAAGGCCCGCAAATGCGGGCCTTTTCTTTTACCCTTTATCTTCGGGCAAAAATTGAACATGAGCCAATTAGAGGAAGCCGCAGAACGCCTGAAGACATTGACCAAGCGTCCATCGAACGAAGAACTATTGGAAACCTATGCACTTTACAAACAGGCAACTGTTGGTGATAATCGCACCTCAAAGCCGGGCATGTTCGACATGAAAGGTCAATTCAAATGGACATCTTGGAAAGGCAAGAGCGGAATGAGCGTAGAAGAAGCTACTGAAGCTTATGTGAGTTTGGTTGACAAACTCGTCAGCAAATACGCCTGATTTTCCGTCAAGCAGCCTGAGCCGAAGGAATTCTAAGATCTTCTGGGTATTTGGCCTGCAACGCTTTCACGCGCGGATCCATAACCGCAAACCAAAGTGGTGGCACCAACGCCAACACGATCATTCCGGGATAACCTGTTGGCATCTGTGGCGCATCATCGAAATGACGGAGTATCTGGTACTTCCTACTTGCTTTGTAGTGGTGATCGCTATGACGCGTCAATTCAAAGAGTAAGAGTCTTCCCATTGGGTGATTACTGTTCCAACTGTGGATGGGCAGCACTTTCTTGAATCCTGATTCTGAGCGGTGACGCGCCAAACCGTAGTGTTCCACATAGTTCACCACTTCCAAAAGCGAAAATCCGATGACCGAAGCGGTCAACGTCAACAGCATGGTTGGAACGCTGAAGAAGTAAGCGACCAAGGCAAGGAAGCCTATCTGACAGACGGCATAGAAGACCATCTCATTGCTCCAATGATACCATGGCAAACCGTTCTTTTTCAGCCTTTCCAACTCCAATTTCCAAGCTGACAGATAACCCATTACTACCGAACGGAAAATAAATGTGTAGAACACCTCACCGTATCGGGCTGTTGCAGGATCTTCCTCAGTACTCACATTCTTATGATGCCCTCTGTTGTGCTCAATGAAAAAGTGCATGTACTGTGCACTTAGCAACAACGCTTTGCTCATCCATTGTTCGTAGCGGTTCTTTCTGTGTCCCAGTTCGTGCGCCACGTTGATTCCGAAAGCGGCACAACCAATGCCCATGGTAAATGTCAATCCGGCAATTTCAAACAGTTGCAAACCAGGTTGACTTACGGAAAACATGAAATAAATGAACAGCGCCCACTGAACAGGAACGATGGCGTAAACCAAGTAGTCGAAAATGCGGTCGTTCTTCGCAACTTCCTCCTCAGCCTCACTCATATTCTTTGTCGAGCCTTTGCTAAGAAGTTCAATGACGGGAATCATCACATAAACGAAAACCGGCAGAAACCAAGACCATAGCCCTTTGGCATACAAGGCATAGAAACCGAAAACAGGAATCAGGAACACGAAACCGTACTTGAGCACTTTGAATCTTGACATGATCATAGCATTTGAGCATGACCAAGGTAATCACATTTTTCAATAAATAAACTATTATTTTATTTTAGTTTACTTTTGACGCATGGGAAGACAATCGCTGGAAAAGGACAGGCTGAAAGACCCTATCAAACGAAAAGCGTGGGTCCAGCTTGTTTCAGCGCCAATGATTCAGCAGGGACTGCGAGAGGTTCCAATAGATGAAGTGGCCAACATTCTTGGAAAGTCGAAGGCCACGATCTACAAGCACTTTGAATCTTACCACGAGATCGTATCACTCGTCATTGCTTCGAAACTGGAAGATCTGCGACACTTTCAACCAATACTGGAAGACCAAAGCAGAAGCTACCAAGAACGCTATGTGCTAGCCGTTGCATACGTTTCCAAGCATTTGGGAGATGTGAGCAACATGTTCCTTCAAGACCTGAAAGAACTGTACCCCGACCTTTGGGAACTAATAAATACGTTCAAGTTTTTCGCACTGGGTTGTCTACGCAACTTCTACCAACGTGGAATAGAAGATGGCACGTTCGAAGACATCAATCCCGACCTGATGGTCCTAAGCGATGAGCTCTTCTTCGATGCCCTTACCAATCCGTCTTACCTTACGGCTAAAGGACTGAATCTGCAAGCGGCTTTCGACAGCTATTTCAAGATGCGGTTTTACGGCATTCTGAAACGATGACGTGATATTTCGTGGTTACCAATAAGTACCGGACCTGTTATGGCAGTATCATTTTGATTGAAGCCGAAACATCTGTTGGAACGCCTCACTCCAACGTTGAAGAGGTCACCTCACAACCGACCCGTTCGGTACAGCCGATTCGGGTTTCAGCAGCACCACTTCTTTCTCGCTGTTCACCACGCCCAGCACCAATACTTCGCTTTTGAAACCTGCAATGCGCTTGGTTGGGAAGTTGGCCACCACTAGCACCTGACGGTTGATCAGATCATTGAGCGCATAGAGTGCTGTGATCTGCGCACTGCTCGTTCTTTTGCCCAAAGCGCCCAGATCGATGGTCAGTTTGTAGGCAGGTTTGTTGGCACCCAGAAATGGCTCGGCATGCACAATGGTTCCCACACGTATGTCCAATTGCTGAAAGTCTTCGAACGAGGCGTATTCCATGGAGTCAAAAGTAAGCTGTTGTAGTTGTCAAGTCTCCAATGGTTGACAACTGTTTGCGTGCGGAAAGACCTGATCAGTTGTTGTCATCAATTGACAAAAATCAATTTCCGAACTTAAAAACCATGGATTATTCGATGCGTGCATCTATTTTCGGCATTCCCAATCCAATCGATAGAATGGCATTTTTAAGTCAGACCTTGAACGAAGCCGCTGAAGGAAGAACCTTGGCGCTGAAGCTGAAATACGCGCTTTTTCTGCTCGCTACCAGTGTGCTACTTCTACCCATTCCATGGTTGGTGGTCGTCATCGCACTCACCATGCTTTGGGTCGGTATCATCGGTTGGAGCTATAAAACTGCGCCTGCCCGTTGGCTTTCCGATAAACTGCATGTTGGTGCGCTCTGGTTGGCGCGCAAGGTGATGAAGGATGAACGCGATAGTCCGTACCTGTTCTCCTATATCGGAATTGGCATTTACGCGCCATTGCTGTTCATCGGTTCCTACTATTTCCAGGTGGTTTATTTGGATGCCAACAACCATTGGGGTTGGGAGAATTGGTTGGCAGCCTTGGCGTACAATGTCTTCAATTACGGTCCTTACTTCGCGTTCTTCTCGCAGGTGGCCACTATGATTCACAAAGAAGGTCATACCCCAAAAGGCATGTTCAAGAAACCGTTCGAGGTGTTCAATAATTTTCACGGACACTTCCTTTCACTGCTTTACGGTCATGTGCCTCAAGGTTATCCGATGGGTCATATGCGTATTCATCACAAGCACGACAATGCAGCGGAAGATGTGACTTCCACCATTTTTTACAACCGTTCGCATGCTGCCCGTTTCCTAATCTATCTTCTGGAATTCGCCTTCTTTTGGACGGGTGTTTCCGTAGCCCATTACCACTACAAAAAGGGCAAGATGGAGGAGTTCCGGAAGATGGTTCTCGGCATGGCGGCCTTCTACGGATTCATGGCCTTGGTCATGTACATCAACTTCTGGTTCGGGGTGGCCTATCTGCTCATTCCCCACATGAGTTGCATCTTCCTATTGGCCGCCATCAACTACACCTGGCATGCCTGGACCGATCCTTCCGAACCCAAGAACATTTACAAGAACAGCATCACGGTGCTCGAAGGGCAATACAACGTTTACAACGAGGACTTTCATGTGGAACACCACAAACGCCCACAGACACATTGGCGCGAATACCCCGTCAACTACGCCAAACACATCGAAGAATACAAGCAGAACCGGGCCGTCATTTTCCGCGACACGCAGGCCTTCGAGGTCTTCTTCCTCATCCTCTTCAACGATTTCGAAAAGATGGCCGACAAGTTCGTTGACCTGAACGGAGACATGAGCCGCGAAGACATCATTGCGTTGCTCAAACACCGTTTGCAGCCGGCCAATTCATATTAGTTTCAGTTGTCGGGTAAAAACCGAACCTTAGCAGAACCATCAATTTCTGCTTTTATGAAAACTGCTTTCGTTACGGGTGCCACGGGTTTTTTAGGTATCAACTTGGTTCAGCAACTGTTTGCTAATGGTTGGCAGGTAACTGCGCTTCACCGAAAGACATCCAATCTTGCTTATTTGAACCGATTTGATGTAACGCTTACTGAAGGCGCCATTACAGACAAGGAATCGCTGATGCAGGCGATGCCCGAAAATGTGGATGCGGTTTTTCATGTAGCGGCCAACACTTCCATGTGGTCGAGGTGGAACGACCAGCAGTATCAGGATAACGTGATCGGAACGCGGAATATGGTAGAAGTGGCGTTGCTGAAAAACGCCAAGCGGTTCGTGCATACTTCGTCCATCTCGGCTTGGGGCCATCCGCACCATGAAATTGATGAGACAGAAAGGTCCGATGCCATGAATAGCCCGGTCAATTACAACAAGACCAAGTATTTGGCGGAGTTGGAGGTTGACAAGGCGATTGCCGCAGGTTTGGATGCCGTGCTGGTGAATCCGTGCGACATTATGGGGCCATACGATTCGCACAATTGGGCGCAGGTGATACAGGCGGTTTACAACAACGATGTGCCCGGAATTCCGAACGGAAATGCGGTCATCTGCCACGTGCGAGATATTGCACGAGCACACATTTCGGCCTATGAAAAAGGCAGAACAGGCGAGCGCTATCTGTTGGGCGGACAGGACGTAACGTTCAAGGAGATCTTCAATACCATTGAACGGTTCATGGGCAAGAAGGAATCAACTTTTGTGATGCCTAATTGGCTGATGAAAACTGCGATTCCGTTCTACACTTTACAGTCGAAATTGAACGGAAAAGAACCTGTTTTGACACCTGAGAAGTACATTGAACTGACGGTTCCGAAGCATGTGAATTCTCAAAAGGCCATCAAGGAATTGGACTATCATATGTCGCCTTTGGAAGAATCGATCAAGGATTCTTACGAGTGGTTGAAACAGGAAAATCTGTTGAGCAGATGACTCAGCGAATTGCTCTAACTTTTTTCTTTTTTCCCTTTTTCCTTTTTCCTGTCTCAGCTCAGGAAATCCACGAATTCATGGACCTGCAGATCCATCCGTGTATGCATGTACCGTATTCGTTTTTCGGAACGGGCTTGGAGTATTTTGAAGCAGGAAATGAACCTGATCTGACTTGGAAGCATCAGCTCACCAACGTCAATTATGCCAACTATCTGCGCAAGAACAAAGGCGCACGGATACTTTGCGTTGGCGCGCTTACACAGGAGAACATCGCTTCAGCCAAACGCGGTAGAAAGATCATTCTGAAGCAGATCAAGTTCGTGAACGATTTCGTGGCTGCGAATTCAGATGATTTTGCGGTAGCAAGAACGCCACAGGAAGTCCGCGAGCTTGTTCACAACACCGACAAGACCATCATCATCCATTCCATTGAAGGTGGAAAACGGCTCGTCAACTCTCAGGAAGATGCCAACTTTTGGGCAGAACAGGGTGTGGCGTTCATTACGCTGGTGCATCTGGTGGATAGCGAATTGGGAGCAGCTGCCAATCAGCCCATGTTTGCCCTGAAAGTGCTCAATTTCGGAAGCCTTTTCCGCAAGGAGAAAAACCGCAGACTTACTGAAAAAGGCAAACGGGCCATTGTTTGGTTGGCCAATGCTGGAATTATGACCGACATCACGCACATGAGCGACAACACGCGGAAGGATGCGTTGGCGTTGATGCAAGAGAAGGGAATTCCACCGCTGGTGACGCACGATATGTTCAAGCCCATACAGAACCAACCGCGCGGAATGGAAGAGGAAGATGTGCTGAAAGTGTATGCAAATGGCGGTTTCATTTCATTGCCCATCAGTGGCGAAACGTGCCGACCGTATAGGCCACGAGCGGATTATCAAGCGAAACTGGATTCGTTGGAACGCTACTGCAACGGTTCCATCGATAGCTACAAATTCACATACGAACAGGTGAAGGAATTCCTACAAAAGGAGCTTCCGCAAGAACAGGTTGAGAACCTTTCCATCGGGTTTCAGACTGATTTCAATGGCTGGCTGAACCACCATCATGGTCGATATGGGAAAGACGGTTGCTACGAAGCCGATCCCGACAGCACTTACGAGGAAATTGAACTGAAAGGGTTGGCACATCCGGGTTTGCTGGAATCGCATTGGCGATTGCTCGAAAAAGAAGGCGTAGACCTGACACCGATCAGGCGCTCTTCAGAGAAGTTCCTACAACTTTGGGAGCAATTCCTGGTTAGTAAGGGAAGGTTTAACGCTCAATTGTAGGAAAATGGCAAAGCACTTTGATGTAAAGACGTATTGGAAGGAAGGGATGGTGTTCGAAAGTCATATTCGAAATCATGTGGTACTCAGTGATGCACTGCCCGAACTGGGACAGGATTCGGCACCAAGCCCGAAGGAATTGGTGCTTTCCGGTTTGGCTTCATGCACAGGAATGGATGTGGTTTCGCTATTTCGAAAGATGCGTGTTGATTTCACAGGATTGGAGATTCGCATTGAGACACAACTCACAGAAGAACACCCGAAGGTTTTTGATGAGATCAATATGAAATACATCGTCTCAGGAAAAGACCTTGACAAAGCCAAAGTGGAGAAGGCCATTGCGCTTTCTTATGATAAGTATTGCGGAGTTTCGGCCATGCTCAAAAAGAACGGGCTGATCACGTACAGCATCGAATACGCGGATTAATTGGTGTACGTTTCCGTTCCAGACCAGATTCTCCTGCCCATGGAAGGTAGCTAGGTGTATATCGGGTTTTGTGCTGAACTTGGCTTTGGCACGCGCTACGCGAAAAGCCAGATGCGCGCTAGCGGGTGGTTTGTTCTTAAGATCAGTTACAAACTGATCGTGTTCTGTTCCACACAAGTCGTCCTGCGGAAGACTTGAGCGAGCGATTTGAAATTTGACTTTGAGTGAAATTCTGTCATCCGCCTTAGGTGGAGAGGGTCAGGGGGCTAACGCCTCTCGGCCCTTTCATTTTGTGGTCCGCCTAAGGCGGATGGTCGGTTTGATTAGATCGGTTCGGAATTTAGCAAAGCAATCTCTCTGCCGAAGGCGGAAAACTGATCGTGCTTAGTTTCACGCAAGTCATCCTGCGGAAGACTTGCGCGTGCCGATGTGCGAACTTCTACTCATCGCTTCCCTGCCCCCAAGTTTTAGAATCCGCTTCTTTCTTCGCTCGTTCCAAGGTTTCTTGAGGTAATAGATAGTCAGATAGATAATGAAACAGATAATGGTATAACCGAGGATTCATACTATACCAAGTGTCATTGAAATAGTAATCTCCATAATTATTGAAAAAAATCGTGACATGCCCATCCTTAAAGAAAAGTTCGGCTGCTACCCGAGCTTTTTTATCTGGTTGCGGGTTTACTTTTTCAGAAAAACCAAGTTTCTCCCTACAGTCCTCAAGACTGAAAAACATCTGAGAAAGTGTGGTTTTACGAACCTCGAAATAGTAGTCGTGTGTTTCAATAATGTTGTCGATCGTTATTGGCATTATGAAGCGAGAATTCCATTTTACCAGATAAATCTTAGCTTCATTAACCCCAGCTGATTCCCCAATATGCCCTTGAGAAAGACACTGGAATGGCATCATAAAAGAGAATGAAATCAATAGAAGGTTAAATAGTTTCATTCTTCATCCTTGGTTCGATTTGCATCGGTTGGACTATCAGCTTTAAACGTATCAAATCCATCCCCATAAGTATCCCGATAAGTTTCCTTATTACCCGGAATGGCCTTTTTCAAGGCCTCAATGACCTTTTGCTCCTTGCCAGTATGAATGTATTCCTCCTCCAAAGGAGACCCGTTCATATCTGTGTCTCCTCCTTCTTTGAATTCCGCCAATTTCTCTTTCATAAAATAATTCATGTAGGCATGGTAAACCTCCGACCAAAATCCTAAAGCCGGGGATTGACCACCTTTGGTTCCATCATCCCGCTTTACTTTCAAACCAAGAGAAAAATCATACGCCAATTCATTAGTTTCAGGATCATACTCATAAGAATCTGAACTGGATATGACGGGAATTTCCTGTTTCATTTCTGCTACAGCTTTCATCGCCCCATCAACGTCCGCCCCATTTCCGACAATGTAGCTATATGAAGTAACCATGTCATCTACAAACTGACTTGTCCCGGTCGTATAATTCAGAACATCTCCAGTTGCTTCCCCTGATTTCTTGTCATAGGCCTGCATTGTTGTGTTCGAGCCGTCAAACACTACCTTATAATTGACTTTTTCGAGTTCTCCAGTAGTTTCATTCTTTCGTTTCACCTCAATGTACGTTACAAATACATTGCCATCTGCATCAACATAGAAAATCGGGGCGTTATTAGCGAAATTATACGTGCTTAGGCTTGGAAATTCTGATTCGTGAGAATCAGTACTCAGCCACCTACCAATTCTCGGGTCATAGATCCTCGCCCCGAAGTCAAGTGAGTTACCATTTCCCTTGACCTCATCATCCTTCTCCATGCCGTTGAAGCCGAATCTGTATGCAGTGTGCTCAGAGATGGAAAAAGGACGAAAACCCAACATGGTGTGAATATCGGTTTTTGAAGCGGATATTTTTTCTCTTGCCCGAGGAAGTGCGCTCAGTGTATTTTGGGTTTTGTGCTGAACCTTGTGCGGGAACGCGCTTCGCGAAAAGCTAAACGTGCGCTAGCGGAGAATGGGCCTATAACGGACTGCATCGAATACGCGGACTAGTACTTGGGCAGTTCCTCAATCAGTTTGAGGATGCGGTTGGCTTTTTCGTCCTCGGTTTTGGCGTCCTGTAGCCAACCGAGATAATTGTTCTGAAGGAATTCACTCAGACCGTTGAATTTGTCCATCAGTTCTTTCGGTTCGTTTTCCAAACAGACAATCAGTTCCGCTCTTATCTGTTCGGAAATGGTGTCTTCGTAAAGTTTAATGTGTACCGTATCGCCCGCCTGTTTGCCAATGGCCTTTCTGATTTTGGCATTTACAGGGAAGAACAATTGCCCGTTTCCCATGGGTTGCAATTTCGAACGCCCGATCTCATAACCGTCAATTGTACCCTTCACACGAACCCAACCAAAAGGTGTGTGTGGGTTTTTCAAAACCTCTGGAATGGCTGCATGTGTCCAACCGCCTTTTCCTGGAAATTTCTCGAGAAGATATGTCTTGTCGATCAGTGGTTTCTCCACGGTTCAGGCCTTTCTGTACAGCGAAAGATAGTTAGTGCCCGCCTTCCATTCAAGTTCGAATTCAGCGTTTGCGAGCATAGATCGGTCATTTAATGCCAAATTATGGAATCCGGAAATCTGGCCTGTTTGGATGCACTTTCCCGCATCGAACGAGACAATTGTAAGTTCATTGTTCTTACTGAATGTGACCAGCGAAACATCATTGGTACTGATATCGATCCCATTTCGCATGAAATGCTGTATTGAAGCATGCAAACCGAGTTCTCGAATAAAAACGGTTTCAATCTGTGTGTTCGCAAAATTTCCGTGAGGAATATGTATCGCTGGAGTTGGCAACCGATACGTTTTCCTTGTCGATGCCATGGAAAAGCAAGTGGGAGCAAGGACGATTCCTACTCCCATCAGGCCAATATTCCGAACGAATTCTCCGCGCTTCATGAATCGAATTCTTCAATCAACACACCCATTTTTCCCATCTGGTAATCGCGCAGCGCTTCCATGATCTGGGTCTGATTATTCATCACGAATGGGCCGTAGGTTGCCAACGGCTCGTTTATCGGTTCGCCAGCAAGCAGAATGGCGCGCGTGTCTTCCAAGCCTTCAAACGCGATGCTGTCGCCATCATTCTTGAACCACGTAAGGTCTTTCTTCTTGATCACTTTGCCGTCAACGCTTAGCATTCCGTCCAGTTGGTATAGAAACGCGTTGAAGCTTTTTGGAAGCGGAACTTCCATTTTTCCACCTTTTTCAATGTCTAACCGCATCACCAACATAGGTGTCATCAGCTCGATAGGGCCTTCTTTGCCCAGCGTCTTACCGGCAACGATACCGGCTTTCACTTTTCCGTCCTCAGATGTGACGGTTGGCGTTTTCTCGGCCGTTAACGGCTGATACTTGGCAGGTTCCATTTTCCGTGAAGCCGGTGTGTTTGCCCAGAATTGGATGAACTCGAACGCGCCTCCTTTTTCGGCCATGTGTTTAGGAGGTCGTTCGCTATGGATGATGCCTTTGCCGCTGTTCATCCATTGTGCGCCACCGGCTTCAATGATGCTTTTGGTTCCCAACGAATCACGATGGTGAACGGCCCCTTTGAAAATGAGCGTTACAGGAGAAAATCCACGGTGTGGATGAGGTCCAACACCTAGTTCGCGTTCGTGCTGACCGCCAGGGAGTGTGTCATCCCAGTGGTGTACAAGAAGGAAAGGATCGATCTGATCGACACCGCGCATGGGCAGTGGTTGATCTAATAATATTCCGCCCATGTTGACTCGCTGGGCTGGAATGATGCGGTTGATTGTGCGTTTCATAAAGCTAAATTAATGTTTGAACATTGATTTAACAATTGCCTTCAAAAAGAGTTCATTTACGGTTGAAGCACGATTGTTAGGGTTTGATGCATCAAACCCTAACTTGAATGATCGTAAATGATCTTCCATTCTGCTCCGAACCGTTTCCAAATAAGTGTGAAAAGACCACGAGGTTCGTCTGAATCACGGGTCAATCTCCACTTGCCAGTAACGAGATAATGGTCCGTGCCAATTGGTTCCAAGTTCAACAGTTCGAAGTTCAAAGTGCCCATCGCACTCGTGTTCGGGTAGGTCTTTTTGTAATTGTCGAGCGTTGCTTGCCAACCATAGTTGATACTAGAACTTCCAATGAATTTCAGCGAATCGGACTTCCAATATCCTTGCATGAAGCATTCAATGTCGCCTTGGTTCCAGCAATCCTGCTGTTCGGCCAGTACTTCTCTGATCTTTTCTTGGGCATTCATATTTGTGGTGGATTGATGGCATCCGAAAAACGAGATGGCCAGTAACAAACATGCGATCCATTTCATGGGATAAAAATAAGCCCGCTGTGCGAAACGCACAGCGGGCTTATCACTGAAAAACAGATGCGGCTATTATTTCTGCTCTTCAGATTTTGGCATTTTGTCTTTGCGCATGGCGTGTTTCTCCTTCATTTTCTCATCGAGCACCTTGCGCTGTTCGGGTGTCAGTACACTGCGCATTTTCAGTTCAGAGGCCGTTCTCGATTTTTCCATCTGCGCTTTCAGTCTGTGCATCTCATCGATCAATGTATCGATCTCCTTCTGATTCGGATTGTCAGACATTTTCATGTTCTGAAGCTTTTCGCGCATTGCTTTCATTTTCTCGCGTTGCGGTTGGCTGTCCTTGCGTCCTTGCTCACGGATCTCCTTCAGTTGCGTTTTCTGTGCTTCTGTCAGATTCGGCAATGATTCCATCAATGCGTGATGGCCTTCTTTGGATTCACGTTGATGATGAGCTTTAGCGCCATCGCCAGGTTTGCACTCCTGTGCCATTGCAACCGTTCCTGCCATCAGGAACAAAGCTGCCATTCCAATTAACTTTCTCATGATTTTCAATTTTGTGTTAGTGCGGATAAGATGCCGACCGAAGACGTTGGTTTAATTGGGCATCGGAAATTTCTTTCCGTCTATACCTACAATGGCTATGAAAGTTGCATTGGCAACCAGACCGTTTGCCGTTTCGCTGAATTCAGGCTTCAACCGGTCAACGAAGTACATTTCAATCTCGCCTTTGTTCTTGGCTTTTATCTTGCCACGTGGCGTGCAGTCAAAGTATTCCTTTATCAGTTCGTAGGTGGAACCACTTACGTTCACTTTCATCACCTCGCCACTGCTCTCCATTCGGGCTGCAGTATTTACCGCATCACCCCAAATATCGAATGCGAATTTGTTCTTACCCACAACACCAGAAATAACGCTACCCGTATGGATGCCCAAGCGCAACTGCCAGGCCTGTTCGCCTTTCAGGTGTTTGGTCTCGTTCAGCTTGGCCAATCGATGCACCATTTCCAGTCCGGCTGCTACCACCGAAAGCGGATTTGTAATGGTGCGGGTAGGAATTCCTCCAGCGGCCATATAAGCATCTCCGATCGTTTTGATCTTCTCAATTCCGTATTTGTCCATCACCTCATCGAACATTCGGAAATGCTCATCCAATGCACTCACCAGTTGCTGGTGCGAAATTCCTTCGGTAATGTTGGTGAAACCGACAAAGTCTGTGAACAGAACAGACACACGATCGTACTGCTGCACCGAGGCATATCCTTTCAGCTTAAGTTCTTCTGCCGTTTCGTACGGAAGAATGTTCAGCAGCAGCTCATCCGAGCGTTCCTTTTCCTCGCGAAGTTCCTTGGTGCGCTCGTCAACCATGTGCTGCAATCGCAGTTTCTCGGTCTGCAACCGTTTCTCTCGCGCTTTTATGATGAGAATGACCAGACCAACGGTGGCAATGGATGCCAGTATAATGAACCACCAAGTGAACCAGAATGGCGCAAGAACCACGAATGTGAAGGTTTCGGGTTCCGTGTTCCATATTCCGTTTCCTGAAGTGGAACGAACGTGAAACGTATACTTTTTCGGTGCCAGGTTGGTAAACGTTACGTAATTCTTGTCTTCAGCATTTGACCACTCATCGTCATGGTAGCCCTCTAATTTCCATTGATATCTGACCTTGTGAGGAGCTTTGAGGTCAATGGCCAAGTACTCGAATCTAATGGCGTTCTTTTCGTATGGAACGGTCAGGTTCTTAGGCAGATTGAAGTACCCGAAAACACCGTCAGCAAACGTTGATGTTGTCCAATCAACCTCTTCAAATTCCAATGAAACGGCTGATATGTGCAGCTTCGGTTCAACCTGAAATGTAGACTTGGCCATGGGATTTAATCGGGTGGCACCCCTTATGGTTCCGAACCAAAGGTTTCCGGTCGGATCCAAGCAAACGGCATTCTCATTGGTTTCCGTACCTACGAATCCTTCATTTATGCCGTAATGCCTAACTTCAGTCATGTCGGCATTTGTATTCAACAGGATCTCGTCTATTCCAGAGGAAGTGCCAACCCACAGGTTGTTCCGTCCATCGAAAACCAATTGATGTAGGTCGGATGACGACAGTCCATGTTCCATTGTAAATTGGCGGTAGTCAGAGGCAGATAACCGTTTCTTGTCAAGCGGAACGCTGAAAAGTCCGCTGCCTTCTGTGGCTATCCAGAGAAGACCTTTTGGTCCTCCTCTGACAATGGCCGAGATGTTCTTCAAGGAGTTTGGCAATGTTGGCGTTGTAAATGATGTGCCATCAAATACGACCAAACCCGATTTGAGGTATCCGATCCAAACGTTTCCAGACCCATCAGCGAAGATGCTCGAAACCTCACTTTCATTAATGTTGGGATTGCTGTGGTATTGATCGAAACTGTACGTCCCGTCAATGAACTTGTATCGCGTGGCCCCTTGTGTACTTCCTATCCAAACGGAGTTGTCTTCCTCAAACCGAATCACCTTTACATTCTCCGAGAGTGGTTGACCGTCCGATTCAGCGTATGATATTTTATTCCCGGTCTTGATCAGTACTCCTTCGTTAGTTCCGAACCAAATGGAGTTATTCGGTCCGCTTACTACGGTATTCACGCTTTTGCCAGAGAAGAGCGCACCTAGCGGGTTCTTGTCGATGTGCCAGGTGCCATCAGTATTGGGCTTCAGTTCGGTAATGCCTTCAAGAGTTCCGAGCCAAATGTTCCCGACATCATCACTGTAAATGGAGAGAACCTGATTGTCATTCAGACCGTCCTGTTCCGTAAAGTGAATGAACTCGTTGCCCGAAAATCTGCAAATGCCACCAAAATAGGTGCCGAACCAAAGATTGCCCGCCCGATCGTTGATGATGTGCCTTGTGCGATCGTTGCTCAGGCCATTTGCCTCGGTGAACGTAACGAAATTCAAACCGTCAAAGCGGGTAACGCCCTTCTGGGTTCCGAACCACATATTTCCGAGGTCGTCCTGCACGATTCCTCTGATGCGTTCGTGTACCAGCCCATCTTCCGTTGAAAAACGTTCGAATCCAGAATCGTTCTTCATGTTTACACCGGCCTGCGTGCCAACCCAAAGGTTGTTGAGCGCATCTTCGTATAGAACCAGAATACCATCGTCAGAAAGTCCATCGTTCGTGCCATAGCAGGTCCAATCCGTGCCGTTGGTGCTGCACAGTCCTGCATCGGTCCCGAACCAAAGTAGCCCATCAGAAGTTCGGAGTGCTGCACGGACCTGATCGCTGTTCAGGGAACCGTTCTTGTTGAAAACAGTTACCTGTAGGCTGTCATCTTCAATTCTTATCCGATCGATTCCTGCCCCGAAGGTTCCAACCCAAAGGTCACCGTCCAAACCCTGCGTTATGCATCGGACATAGTTGTTCGAAAGTCCATCAGATGTGGTGTAAGTGCGAAAGCGGCTTCCATTGTAACTGCACAATCCTTGACCATCGGTGCCTAACCAAATGGTTCCATCAGCATCTTCGTAAATGCATCTGACCGTGTTGTCAGCAAGGCCATCCGAGGTGGTGAACACCTCGAACTCCCGGCCGTCAAAACGGGCCAAGCCACCACCTTCCGTACCCACCCACAGGAAACCGTGGCGGTCTTCCATCATGCAGTAAACCCCGCTGCGCGGCAATCCTTCCTCAACCGAAAACCGCTTGAAATTGAACTGCTGCCCAAAGGTTGTTTGCAGTGCAAAAAAGAAGATGAAACCGAGAATGGCCCTCAACGCATAGGCTTTGGCGTAAATATAACCAACAGCATCAGGCTGCGCTGCCCAGATATTTCACCACCGAGCGTTTGGCAATGGGAAGCAGCGTTTCTTCAAACGGAAGGACAAACTCGCTTTCTACGGTCAGTGTAACAGGGTTGGGCAGGTTCCTATTTTCACGAAGCAGATCGAGTTTTATCTGCTCGGGCATGTTCGACAGTGTTCGCGTGTATTCTCTTAGGTACGAAGTGTGAATGGCGCGGTAACGCCCAATTGGATTCTCGAAGATGGTGATGCTGAAGTTGAAAACGTGCGTCTGCATTTCGTTTCCGTTCGAAACCAGCAGGTAGCCTTCATCCGTGTTCAACGGCATTAGGCCAACCGAGTTGATGTGCACAATGCGTTCCACCTGTTCATAAATGGTCTGTCCGCTTTTCACGTGTTTTTCGAGCAGCGGGATGGCATAGTCCATGATCTCCACGATCTCTTCCAGCGTTTCCGGGTGGGTCATTTTCTCATAGTCGAGCTGATAGTTGGGTCGAAAGCCGCGCAGATTCTTCGGCATCATGCTTTCCAGGCGTTCGTGCTCGGATCGGATGCGGTGCAGCGAATTGTAATGCTGCACCAGATCGGCAAGGTGCGGATACAGTCGGTTCACCTCAAAGGCCACACTTACATCTTGCAGGTAGGCCATCAGCACGTACGATTTGTATTCCAACTCGATGTGCGGTTCAAATAACCAGTCTTTACTCAGTTTCGCCATAGCTTGAAAGTTTAGTCCAGTTTACAATTTCAACGCACATGAAGCGCGATTGTTATCGCCTCAGGAATTAACATGTGCGTGTTGAAACCGGTAGACGATTCCGTGGGCCGCGCGGATGCCACCGCAATACTTTTGAATCATCAAAAAATGATGAGAATGAAAAGAGGTCTGTGGTTTTCCGTGTTCGCAGTGGTGGTGCTGTCGCTTGGTTCGTGCGTTTCTGAAAGAAGGTTTCAGGATGAGGTTTCTGCCCGTGCCAAGGCAGAGGAGGAACGCGCGCGCCTGAAAACCGAGAACATCGACCTGAAAGCACTGAACGAGGAGTTGCAGAAAGGCGTGACGGATTTTGAAAAGCAGGTAGAAGCGTTGAAGAAGGACACCACGCTGATGGCCAGTTCGCTGAAGCGCATTACGCAGAACTACGACAAACTGAACGAAACGTACGAGAAACTGATAGAGCAGATGGGCAAACTGCGCGAAGGAACCGTGGCCGACACCAAGCGGTTGACCGAGGAACTGCAAAGTGCCAAAGACCGACTGCAGGCCCGTGAGGACGAGGTACGTCAAATGGAACTGGCATTGGCCAAAAAGGAAGGCAACTTGGACAATATGCGCACGGAGTTGGAACGTTCGCAAAAAGAATTGGAGGACAAGCGTCTACAGCTAATGGCCCGCGGGCAGCGCATCAGCGAGTTAGAAAGCGTGCTTGCCAGAAAAGACAGTGCTGTTACTGCACTGAAGAACAAGATAACCAATGCGTTGCTCGGGTTTCAGGATCAGGGCCTTACCGTGCAGCAGAAGAACGGAAAGGTGTACGTTTCGTTGGAGGAACAACTGCTTTTCAAGAGCGGCAGTTGGGTAGTGGACACCAAAGGACAGGAGGCACTTAAGAAACTTGGTAAAGTGCTCGAAACACAGTCTGACGTGGGCATTCTGATCGAAGGCCATACAGACAACGTTCCTTACGGTGGAAATGGAAACGTGACCGACAACTGGGATCTTTCTGTGAAGCGGGCCACAGCCATCGTCAGAATTCTGATGGAGCACAGCGCTATAAACCCACAGCAGCTGACGGCTGCCGGCCGTTCGGAATATTTGCCACTTGATGCTTCAGACACCAAAGAAGCCCGCGCCAAGAACCGCAGAACAGAGATCATCATCACACCCAAACTCAGCGAACTGTTCCAGATCTTGGAGCAGAATTAAGCGTGCGTTCATACGTTGCACTAACCTGAATTGGATTCAATTCCACGGATGAATTGAGAGGGCAGGGGAATCATGTTTTTTTGATTGCGCTGTGCTGATACCTTTGCAATTGTGCTGTCTAAGAAGACTAAATATGCCATCAACGCGCTGGTTTACCTGGCCAAGGCCGAAGAGGGCAAACCCATTCCTGCCAAGCAGATAGCTGCCGAACAGCACATCCCGTACAAATTCTTGGAGGGAATTCTGCTCGATATGAAGCACGCTGGGCTGGTAATGAGCACGCAGGGCAAGTATGGTGGTTACAGGCTCAATCAGTCGACTGACGACATCAATATGGCCGATGTGATGCGCCTTTTCGATGGTGCCGTTGCGCTGCTTCCGTGCGTTACCCACAAGTACTATCAGCGTTGCGAGGAATGCGTGGATGAGGAGACATGCGGAATAAGACAGGTGTTCCTTGAAATCCGGAATGAGACCGTAAACCGCTTGAAATCAGCCACATTGACCGATATTATCAGCAGGGAATCTGCCCTCAGGAAGTAGCAGAATATTTTTTTGTTTCTAATTCCTATTAATCAGGTGGGAATTATATAGTTTTGGCCGCTCCAAATTATGACGGTGCAAAAACTCACGCTGATCCTGCTATCGCTTTTCGGTCATTCCTCGTTCACACTGGCACAGAAGAACATTGATACACAGAGTCTTATGTGGAATCGGTTCTTTCTTAAGATCAATGCAAACGATAACTATCAAGTGCTTCAGGAACTTGAAGAAAGAAGTTACTGGTTTCCATGGAGGCAACACCAATTTGTTTCGCGCACCCAGGTTGTACGTTCGTTGGGCAAAGGATGGACCACCTCTCTTGGATTCACTTATTTCCTTCAGTCGCTTCCGCACGATCAGGAGACTTCCGTTACGGAGAGCCTATCTGAACTCAGACCACAGATAGAGTTCGGAAGCAGACAGAAGGTATTGAACTGGTTCTCTATCAATCATCGCTACAGAGGTGAACTGCGCTTTTTCGAACAATCGGACGGGGCCATTGAGTTCGGTAATGCGCGGATGCGCTACCAGTTGGAATTTCAGTTTTCGCCTGTTAAAGGACTTACGCTGAAAGTGTTTGATGAAATACACTTCAACATCGGTTCCAAGATAGTGTTGAACGTTTTCGACCAGAATCGGGTAGGAGCCAGCGTTCAGTATCAGTTCATGAACGCATTGGGTCTGGAACTGGGTTACTTCAACTGGTTTCAGCAGCGCGCTTCGGGGGTAGACTTCTTCAATCGACATATTGTGCGATGTACCATTCTCTACACGATCAACCTACCATCAACTGAAAAGCAAACCTGATGTCCGAACTACTTAACGTATTGACCATTCCGTTTCTTCTTGCCATGTTTCTTGCCATGAACATGGGCGGAAGCGGCACCGCACCGGCATTCTCTGCCGCTTATGGTGCCGATGTGATCAAACGCACCATGATTCCGGGTCTGTTCGGCATTATGGTATTGGCAGGGGCACTCATTGCTGGGAAACAGGTCTCACTCACCCTTGGAAAAGGGTTGCTGGAACAGTCATTCTTCACTCCGGTCAACACTTCCATTATTCTGTTGGCGGTGGCGTTGTCGTTGTTCTTCGCCAATCTTATAGGTGTGCCGCAGTCAACCAGTCAAACGACCGTGTTGGCCATTTCGGGCGCAGCCGCGGCCCTCGAAGGACTGAACACACGGAAGCTGTTCTACGAGATCATCCCAACATGGATCATATTGCCGATCATCGCCTTTGTCATCATGCTCGTGCTGGCCAAGTGGGTGCTCCCAATGCTCAAGGCAAAGTTCTTTACGGACGATTATTCACATCTGAAGGAACATCCTCTGTTGAAGGCCATGTTGATCGTATCGTCCATGTACGTGGCGTTTTCCATCGGGGCCAATAATGTGGCCAATGCCGCTGCGCCCATTGCATCGCTCACGGCCAACGAGATCGGTCAGAACTCCATTTCCAATTTCCTTCCCATCATCATTCTTTCGGTGCTCATAGTAGCGCCATGTTTCGCCATTGGCAGTTCGTTGCTTGGACACAAGGTAACTGAGGCGAACGGCAAAGAGATCGTAGATGTGAATCCGTTCTACGCTACGATCATTGCAACGCTTGTGGCGAGTCTTCTATTGGCGGCATCATTGTTCAAAGGCATTCCAACATCGCTTGTACAACTTAACGGTGCAGCTTTCATAGCCTTGAGTATTCGGAAGCATGGTTGGAAGAAGACGTTCGGCAATGCTACCGTCAAAAGGTTCTTCACGGTGTGGGGTATTGCTCCGGTGTTTGCTTTCATCCTTACCTATATTCTGACGGATCTGTTGAATTCGTAACGATAGGCAGATACACGGTTCCAATCGTATTCGAACCTGAGCTGCGAGAGGTTTCCTTCGACCTACCCAATTCGCCACAAGGAATTGCCACAGAACATGACTGTCGCGCTTCCCGACAGTGATAAATTGTGTTATTCGGTTTGCGGCCGTGAGGCATTGCGGAATGCAGAACCTCGGAGTAGGTTCACGTATGACTTTGCCACCAGTTTATTGACGGTTCTTCTCCACGCATTATGGTCTCTCCGATGCGGGGCGTGGAAATAGACTGGTTTTTGGCTTTTGCTTCTGCGGTAAAGCGTTCAATACTTTCTTTCCAAGGGTGAAGTGCCAGTGCGAAACCACCCCAATGGACAGGTACCGCCACATTCACTTTCGCGTCATTCGCAGCTTGAACGGCTTCCTCGGGATACATGTGTATGGCGTGCCACAGCTCGTTGTACTGGCCGTTCTCCATAAAACCCCAGTCGAACGGGCCGTATTTCTCGCCAACTTCTTTGAAATGATGCTGATAACCGCCATCACCACTCCAATAAACACGGTGATTTTCGGTGATGAAAACCCAACCGCCCCAAAGTGATTGCGCCAGGTCGAATGGGCCACGACCGGAGAAATGCCGCGAAGGCGTGTAAGCGATCCTGATGCCTTCAAAATCCAATTCCTGCCACCAATCAAATTCAGTAATCTGCTCCGCAGGAACTTTCCAACGCTCCAAATGGCGTCCAATTCCCAACCCAACAAACCACTTGTCTACCTTCGGCATCAGCTTTCGAACACTTTTCAGGTCGATGTGGTCGTAATGGTCGTGTGTGAATAGCACCGCATCGATCTTCGGCAACGTGTCGATCACGGCCAAGGAGTTTTCCGAGAAACGCTTGGTTTTCATTGGTGCAGGTGGCGAGGCATCGTCACCCAACATCGGGTCGATGAGCAGGTTTTTACCGTTCAGTTGCAGCAATAGAACCGAATGCCCATACCACACGAACTTCGGTTTCTCTGGTTCAGCGTTCCATTTCTTTTCATCGAACGGAATGATGGGAATGGGCTTTTCGGGAGCGCGCAAATGGCGGTCTTTGAACTGCGCACGGATGAGACCGGGCATCGTTCTCAGGTTCACATCCATCACCGTTTCGGTCAGGTTTCCGAACACCTTTCCATTCCAATGTTTCGAGCGCGTGTATAGCTTTTTGTGCTTCCGTCTGATCCTAGCCCCAAACTGCGGACTGAACAGTAAGAGTACCAGCAGAACAGGTGAGAATTTGAGGAAGGTGAGCGCGATGGAGAGCATAAGCAGGGGAGTGGTTGATATATGACTCCCAAGTAAGGCCAAAAAGCCTCCGAATGTTCAGTCTATTTCAAAAACGCGAACGTCTTGTTCTTGTAGCGGTCCAACTTAACCAATGCATGAAAGTTGGTCAGCATGCGGAAAGGACTTTCCTCGATCACTGTATTGGCCACCCAAGCGGGTATGTTCCCGCCCGGATCTCCGAGATAATAGTAGTCCAAC
>Ga0172367_10000738_pt1 | contig 49935 bp, 42 predicted proteins | sample Lak10m_FD_114542 | JGI IMG/M metagenome (GOLD analysis project Ga0172367, IMG submission 114542) | Freshwater microbial communities from Kabuno Bay, South-Kivu, Congo - kab_022012_10m | ecosystem: Environmental > Aquatic > Freshwater > Lake | place: Democratic Republic of the Congo: South-Kivu...
CGGGTACAAGAACGTCTGGGATGAACTTAAGCAAAAGGGGTATATCATTAACCACAAGAAAGTCTATCGGCTGATGAAGATCCATAACCTGCTATTTAATCGCAGAATCGGCTCTATTGGTGTTCCAAGGCAGTTTGTTCGCTTTAGAAAGATCAGAGCAGAAAAACCACTGGAACATCTGTGTATGGATATCAAGTACATCCATATCCATGGAGCTCAGCGTAATGCACTACTGTTGACCGTTATCGATGCGTATAGCCGTAAGGTGCTTACACATATGCTTCGGTTCAATATCAAAAAAGGAGATGTAATCATTTTGTTGTCACTGCTGCTGATGGAATACAAGATTGAAAACATAACCCTCAGAAATGATAACGGCTCACAGTTCATTGCGGGAGTGGTAAGACAGTTTTTGAAAGAGAAAGGCGTTAACCAGGAGTTTACTCATGTCGCTACTCCTGAAGAAAACGCTTACATCGAAGCCTTGCACAGCAATGTTCAACGTGAAGTCGTGGAGCGTTATGAGTTTGAATCGATCTATCATGCCCAAATGATTTTTAATCGCTACTACGAATGGTACAACAACCACAGAAAGCACGGAGCACTGGGAAGAAAATCACCAGAACAGTTCCTGCAACAGATCAATCAAAAATCCATACCCTATAAAACTGAAAAAAACACCGATATTGTCTCAAATTTTAAACCCGTTTTGTCCAAGAATTAAGGGGTCGATACAAGGTTATCCTGTAAGGTGTTTAAAGGATAAGTAATTTTTCAATTTATTAATCAATTATTGTAGTTGAATAATCAACTTGAAATCAAAGTCTTTGCCTGATTAACAGCAATTTGTGTCGGAATTGTGTCGGAATAAAATAACAAAAAAGGGTTACATATTTGTAACCCTATGATTATCAAGCTCCTCAGACTGGACTTGAACCAGTGACCCTCTGATTAACAGTCAGATGCTCTAACCAACTGAGCTACTGAGGAGTTTCCCCTTGGGGGCTGCAAAAATAGGAATTTTCGGGATCTGTAAAAAGAAAATTGGAGGTAAATCCGTCGTATTTCACTTGCAAACCCGGATCATCAAACCTTTTGGGGGTACTGGCCGATAGGCAAGGCATCTGGGACAATCTGACCCCTTGGGATCATTGTCTATCACAAAATAGAACTCATCTCCCTCTTTCAACGTACCCGGAAATGTGCAAAGACTTTGCAGGGCAAAAACATTTTCATATTTTTTTGAGGTTGCTGGATCCTCCCAGCTTTTCACTATCAAATTGGCATCAATATTACCACTCAACACCTGTATGGTATTGTTGCCACAAATTCCATTGATGACCAATTTGCCTTTGATGCAATCTGTTTCCGCATCCAATTTGGAACAACTCAATGATAGGAGTCCGAGTAAAACCAATATGAACTGTGTAACCTTCATGATTCAAAAATAAATATCCTCTTACTATAACGATCGATTTCATATTATTGTTACATGAATTGGCAACCTTTTAACTTATCAGATAAATGGGTCAAATTGATTCCTTTGCAGGAGACTGATTTTGAAAGACTTTATCAAGTCGCCCAAGATCCCCTGATTTGGGAACAGCATCCCAATCCGGATCGTTACAAACGAGAGGTATTCCAAAATTATTTCAAAGGCGCTATTGAATCAAAAGGTGCCTTCTTGATCGTAAACGATCAAAACCTGGTTATTGGGTGCACACGCTTCTATGATCATTTTCCTGAAAAAAGTGAAATTAAAATTGGATATACTTTCTTTTCCAGGGATTGCTGGGGAGGTCCATACAATCGCAGTACCAAAATGCTGATGCTGAACCACGCATTTCAATTTGTTGATCAAGTTATTTTTCATGTGGGAGCAAATAATATTCGATCACAAAGAGCGATGGAAAAACTTGGGGCAATTAAAATAGGAGAGGAGCTTGTTGCTTATTATGGGGAAGCTTCCAGAAACAATTTTGTTTATCAAATTTCGAATCCCATAAAAAATTAATGCAATAATATTTCTGCAGAAATACCCAACTCTTTTCTGAATATCTTGGCAATTTCAAGCGTGAGGGGTTTTCTCTTGTTTAAAATAGATGAAATATACCCCTTGCTGCCAATCTTACCGACCAAGTCTTTGTTCCTTAAGCCCTTCTCCATCATTTTTAGTTTGATAATATCTACTGTATCAGGATGCTCGATAACATAATGTTCGTTCTCATAGTGTCTGATCAATAGAAGCAATAGTTCTAGCTGATCGCCCTGAGGAGTATTTTTTCTGACCTTTTTATTTATTAACTCATTTACCTTCTGAAGGTATTGCTTGTACTGTCTTTTATTTTTGATGACTTTGATAATCATTTTAATTAAAATTTATTTTACCCGCATCAATTTTATCTTATACGCTGTGCTTTCCAAACCACTTTATCTGTATAATCTTAAATTCAAATACTATTCTTGTGACCAACCAATATCTATTTCCACATATATTAAAAACGACTCTATTGTCTTCAATGAAACTAGCATTTGGGAAGTAATTTCTAAGTTCATTTAAATTATTTATATCAAGCTTTTGAATTACATGATACCATAGTTTTAATGCAGATGCGGCATCTCGATATCTCTTACAATAATCCAAAAGTGTTTTTCGTGCTATGATATTAAACATAAAAATAGTAAAAGTTTTCCATTAGAAAACATTATTAAGGTATGTTTTACTAAAAAAGTAAAATAGTGATTTTGCACTTCTGTCTAATGGGTTATCCTCAGGAAGATGTGGTTATTTTCTCTTCTTGGAAAAGTGCTTTAAGTTGTTTTCCTCAACCCTGAATGCTACAATGTCCCGGATTAATTTTTTGGGGATGAGTTTGCCATGGGGAAACTGAATGGTTGATTTGGATGTAACATAGCTGTTCAGCGATGATGCGAATGCCTTCAAGGCGGATGGCATGGGATAAATGGCCATGTGCTTTTCCCAATTGGCATAATAGACAACTATGCCATAGAGCTTCAGTGCCGGCATGCCATAACTGATACAGGATACTGCATCAGGTGCTGCAGCGCAAATCAATTCATGAAATTCAATGAAATCTTTTCGATGTTCAAGGGGGACTTGACGAATATACTCCTTGACTGTAGTTGGCTTTTTCAAATGGATTGTTTTAAAATCAAAGCGATTTCTCTCTTTCTAAGGTTAATCGAATTCCCAGCATCAACCATCTTCCCGGCATCTTGGCTCCAAGAAAATCTGCATACTTGATATCAAAAATATTTTCAACCTGCCCGTACACCGATGCTTTCTTCTTCCATACATATGCATCAGCTCGGAGGTTCACAAGCAAGAAGGACTTGCTTACGCTCGCAGTAAGGTTATTGGTTTTTTGCTCAGCTCTGTTTTTGTACAGCGTACTAATGGAGAATATACCAAGAGTATGACTCAGTTGAATATTGTTGTTCCAAATCATATTGGCAGTATTGGAAAGATAGAGCGAAGAAATATTATCGGCCGCAGCTGCATCTAAAAATGTGAGTCCGCTGTTCCACCTCAATTTCATTATTTTGGACAATTGATGGATTCCATTGAAATCAATTTCTGCACCATTGGTATTGACATTGGCTATGTTCATGGCCAAAGCGTAAATACCATTGTTAACCAGGTTGCTCCTTCTTGGCATGTTTTCAAATTTCGTCTGCACCCAATCAATCATATTGGTCTGGTTTCTTCTGAACAGAGTAGCATGCACTTGAACAGGTTTATTCAAAAAGAAATCTGCACCGATTTCAATATTTAAACTCCTTTCGGCATTCAAAGCCGGATTGCCAATCCTTCCGCTTGTCACAATCGTTTTGTTGTAACTGTTGTATCGTTCTGTGAAATCAGCATCCCTCACACCTTTCCCTATGCTTCCTCTGATTGCAATGTCATGCATGATATAAGAAGCATTGAATTGTGGAATGAAATTCCATTTATATGATTGATCCCAGTCCAATCGAACTCCTTCTGTAAGAAACAATCCCTTCAATGGCTGATGCATCAGGCTTGAGTAAAGTCCGAGATGTTGATGAGAATGGTTACCACGGTCATTGGAGCGAATTACTTTATTGAACAACTGAACGCCAGTGGTCCATTTTGCCTGTTGCCATTTTAGCTTCTGAATTTGACGGATATCTGTGTTGAAGAGTTGTGTGCGATTGTCATTTGCAGCAGCACCCGGACGAAATACATATTCATCCCGCAGTTGTCTTGCTCCTACTAACAAATAATAGTCAGCTTTGGAATTTGATTTTGTCAGCGATGCCTGTTGCCAGGTGGAGTTGACAGATTCTTTTGCAGTATCCGATAAAAAATTGGTGTAAAAATTCTGTGCATTGAAATTCCTTCTATCCACCGCCCCTCTTATCAGCAATTGCCAGTCATGCGAAAACTTTTTAGCCAATCGTACACTGTATAAATCCGTTTCAACAAATCCATTGGTTCCACGCAGCGGTTGTCCATCTGCTTTGTTTTGTTGTGCACCAATGAACAGTGAAGTTTTTGGATGATTGATTTCGCCCGAAATGCTTTGATGCGAGAGTCCGTATGTACCTCTTTTGATGTCTGCTTGTATTCGTTCCTGCTTTTTTTCTTCAAATGATTTTTGGGTGATGATATGAATTACACCTCCAACAGCATCCGGACCAAAAATGGATGCGGCAGCACCTTTCAATACTTCAATGCGTTGAATTTCTTCCTTCAATACAGGTATGTAACTGTTGAAATGTCCAGTCAACGGTTCATTCATCCTAATGCCATCAATCAGTACCAGTACCTGTTGAAATGTTCCACCGCGTATGACAAAATCAGCCTGTGCGCCTGCGGGTCCGCGCATCTGGACTTCTATCCCCGGAATAAATCTTAGTATTTCATCGAGGGAATTGCCTGGAATTTTCTGCAATGATTCTTTGTCGAGGATCACGATGTTTCTTCCCGTTTCCCTTATTCTTTTTTCTTGGAGAGATCCTGTAATCTGCACAGGGTCTAAATCCATCGACTGCGAAAACAGTCCCATGCCAATCAGCATACTTCCAATAAAAAGCAGACTTTTCATATATACCCTTTTATCCCTTGAATCCTATAAATACACCTTCTTCGTTGATTTGTATGGGATAGGTTTTCATGTTGTAACCTTCGCCGGTTACATTGTAACCATTTTTCAAGGCAAATTTAAATCGGTGCAGCGGACAAACAGCGTTTCCCTGTGCATCAATATAACCCATTACCATTTTTGCACCTGCATGCGGACACAATGCCTGGTAAGCGTATAAACCATCTTTGAATTTGGCAAGGCAAATGATTTTTTCGGCAATACCAATTTGAATGATGTCGTATTTACCGAAATCAATCTCTTCTGTTGATTTTGCAATCAAATGCCAATGGTATTCCTTAGAAAGTGTCATATTGAAATCCAAATCCTGTTTTATATGGATATCGTTTTGTGTACATGTTTCTGACAAGATTGAGCAGGGTGGACCTGAACCGATCGATGTCTCTTCTTTCAATTGCTGAAATAAAAACACATGATGAGTTGGTATCATTTTCCCATCTCTTTTTCAACTCATTCAACAGATTTTCTTTTACGTCAGGCTCCAGCCATTCATCAAATGTATTTTTTTCATACATATCCATCTTGTTGAAAACAGTGATACAGGGTTTGTCACCGCATCCCAATTCTGTAAGTGTTGTGTTGACAACCTTCATTTGATCTTCATACATGGGATGTGATATATCCACCACATGCAGCAGTATATCGCTTTCCTTCACTTCGTCCAATGTGCTCTTGAAGCTTTCAATCAAATGATGGGGGAGTTTTCTGATGAATCCAACCGTGTCACTCAATAGAAAGGGTGTATGCTCGTAGACGAGTTTTCTCGTGGTGGTATCCAGCGTTGCGAATAATTTATTTTCTGCCAGCACATCACTTTTGCTCAACAGATTCATGATGGTTGATTTTCCTACATTGGTATAACCAACCAATGCAACACGGATGAATTCACCTCTTTCCTTGCGTTGGGTAAAAGCTTGTTTCTCTATTTCGGAAAGCTTTCTCCTGAGCAAGGATATTTTTTCTCTGACGATACGGCGATCCGTTTCAATTTCAGATTCACCCGGACCCCTGGTTCCGATACCGCCACCAAGCCGTTCAAGGTGTTTCCACATCCCTCTCAATCGGGGAAGTATATATTGATACTGTGCCAGTTCAACCTGTGCCTTGGCCTGGGCTGTTTTGGCTCTTCTAGCAAAAATGTCCAGAATCAAATCACTCCGGTCGATTGTTTTGAGGTTGACTGCTTTTTCGATATTGGTAATTTGTGCACCTGTCAGTTCATCATCAAAAATCAGTACGCGGATATTTTTGCCAGCAGCATATTCTTTTATTTCTTCCAACTTTCCTTTCCCGATATAGGTTTTGGCATCGGGATGTTGCAGTTTTTGATAGAATGTTTTTACCGTGACAGCACCTGCTGTTGTGGCGAGAAATGCCAGTTCATCAAGGTATTCTTTTACTTGTTGATCTGTTTGTCCCTTGTGAACCACTCCCACAAGGATGGCTTTTTCTTCTTCTTTGAATAAGTTGGTTTTGTCCAGCAATGCAATTGAATTATAATCCCCCTAAACAAAGTCCCACAGAATAGGGATGTACATTGGGACCTAAGCCTTGTTTGATAAAATCTGTAACGGTATAGCTTGCAAACAGGCTGATATTGCCATAACCTGCTCTCGCGGTTACTGCAAATCTGGTTGTATTGAAATATTTTTTGTTTTTGATTTTTTGGAAATATCCACCCACATTGTTTGCATCCAGGTCAATCTTGGATTTCACTTTTGAATCCAGCAATGTTCCCACCTTGATGCCCAATGCAAATTTCCATCCGCTGTTCATGTTTTCAGGTTTGGTTGAGTAGCGAAGTTCCAGGGGGATTTCTGCGTATGCAGTTGACAGTTTATTTTTTTTGAATTTGATGGAAGTGCTGTCTGGGGTAAAGGTCACGCCATTTCTTGCCTTGATGTCTACGATTGTATTCTTGAAGTAAATATTGTCAGATCCGATACCTGGTCCGATGGCAACACTGATGCGAGGATCGGTCTTGAAAGGAAAATCGAACAGGAAATAGGCATTGAAAGTTTTGTTGAAACCACGCAGGTTGAGGTTTCCTTTGTCGGTCCAATTTGCCAGTCCATATTGCAGCATCAAATGGTCGGAAGCTCTTTTGGAAAGATCAAGTTTTTTGAGTTCTTCTTTGGTTCTTGAAACTTTTTTAGGGGTATTTTTTGTACTGTCTTGAGCCAGGATATTCAAACTCAACAGGCAAAGGAGCATTCCGAGTAATGACTTCATAATCAATATTGAGGGATCAAAAGTATTCCCTGACAGGTTAATGAAAGGTTAATGATTCGGGGACGAAGTTACAAAAATGGGGTGTTTTTCCCTCGAATAGCCATGCTATTTCCCCTGATACCGCTCTTTTATTCTCTGTAGGAAAGAATGTTTTGCCCATTCGAGATGCTGAAAGATTTTGAATTTTTACATGTTAACTGCACTTCAATTTACTACACGTATATTTGTAAAACAATATACACGTATTATGACAACCAAGTTAACGTTGACGGTGGACAGTGCGGTGATCAAATCAGCCAAAGGGTATGCAAAAAAACATCGCATGAGTTTATCAAAAATGGTAGAGGGATATTTTAAAGCAGTTACGAAGTATCAACAGAAGGAAACTGAATTGCCAGAAGGCTTGTCAAAAATTCAGGGGATCATGAAGCAGTTACCCAAGCAGTATGATTGGAAGAAGGATGTTGCAGATGCTAAATTTCAAAAGTATAAGCAAATTGGATGAAGAGGGTTTTTTTAGATACGGATGTATTGATAGATTTTTTATCTGATCGCCAGACTTACAGCCAGGATGCAGCAGCTCTTTTATCATGGGTCATCCAACACAAATGGGAAATATTGGTTTCAGCTATTTCGTTTGACAATATATATTATGTAATGAGAAGAAACGGGGTAGGGCAAGCTTCAGCCATCAAGGCATTGAAAAAAATTCATGATATTACAACCTGTGTTGCGGTAGATACCGCAATTATTTCAGCAGCCTTGGAGAGTGATTTCAAAGATTTTGAAGACGGAATACAGTACTTCGCAGCCATGCAAGCAGGAGATGTAAACTTTTTTATAACCCGCAATTTGAAAGATTATAAAAAAGCAGCTATTCAAGTTGCTACTCCCCAGCAATTCATGACTTTGAGCAGTACTTTTTAGCCTGAAATTAATTTTGTAAATTTGCATTTTACAAGAGTTGAAAAGCTCTTGGGCCTATAGCTCAGCTGGTTAGAGCACCTGACTCATAATCAGGGGGTCCTTGGTTCAAGCCCAAGTGGGCCCACACCCCACATTAAAAAAGCGAAGCAAATTGTTTCGCTTTTTATTTTATGACAGCAATTGTATACATATTATATTCTCCATCTAAGGGAGTCTTTTACACGGGATTTACTACTACAACTTTGGAGGATAGGCTTCAGAAACATATTTCGAGGTATTACGGTAATAAATTCACTGCTATTTCGAGTGACTGGGAGGTATATTTTTCTATTGAATGTTCGTCTGAGAATCAAGCGAGAGCTATTGAGTCGCACATCAAGCGGATGAAGAGCAGGAAATATATCCAGAATTTGAAGCAGTATCCTGAGATGGTACAAGGTCTTTTGTTTCGATACTCAAAATAGTGAGCTCATCATCAGGGCCCCGATAGCTATCGGGGTTGGTTCAAGCCCAAGTGGGCCCACAAGAAAGAGGGTCTCCCGACAAGTCGGGATGGGCCACCCCAAAAAACAACCACTCACAACGCTTTTCGTGAGTGGTTGTTTTATTAGGACTTGTCAATAAAATTACAGGAAGAAACTGAATGAAACAGTTACAGACCTGCCCATTTCATATATACCTGAACCGTGTGTTTTGTATACAATATTTGTCAGGTTGTTGATGTAAACCTGCGTAGTGAAGTGTTTGAAATTGAATCTTGAAAACAGCGATACTACATTGAATCCTGCCGTGCCATTCTTCCCAATCCGAACATCATCCTTATCACCTTGTGCAAGTCTGTTTTGTGGATCTGCATGGGAATAGATCATGCCCACCTCATGTTCTTTGAACTTATATCCACTTATCAAATTCGTGGTCAGTGGTGGAATTCTTCTCAATGGTTCATTCCGTGTAATGCTCTGACCGTAGAGATATGTGAGGTTTCCCTTGATATATACATGCTTCGATGTGTTTACTTGCATGCTGACTTCTGCGCCTTTGATATAACCCTTGTCTACATTCTCCTTTTCATATACATCATAGCCAACAATGTTTTGATTGGTCTTGATGCGTGTGATCAGATTGCGTAAATCAGTCCTGAATACTGATCCTTCAGCCTGAATCCGTTTGTTGTATAATTTTATACCAACTTCTGTATTGAGTGATTTTTCAGGTTGCAAATCATAATTGGGTTTTTCATACCTGAAATCTACAATTCCCAGCGTGCCAAGATCATCTATGTTCGGAGCCCTGAATCCCTCGGAAATATTCCCGTACACAAAAAGATTTTTCATCAATTGATAACTTGCGCCTGCCTGAAAAATCAATGCTTTGGGCTGCATATTCACCATTCCGAGCGTTGCATCTTCAATGATGGCCTTGTACCTGTTGTATCGAGTGCCTGCCTCTAATTGAAACTTTCTCCAAGCAAGGTGATGGAGATGATAGACGGAAAAGCTCTGGTATCGGGAGTTATCTGGATATAAACCCCTGAGCGATTTGCTGGACCCATCCAACGTAGATTGATCTGCTCTTGTGCTATTCACCAGATCGCTGTATACATCAATACCTGTTGTTGCATGCCAGGATGATAAAAAAGTATTTTTCAATTCAGCACCGAATCCAATGGTCCTTGCTGCATCATTTTCCGTCCGCAACTGTGTGCTTCCTTTCTTTTGCAATTTTCTTGTTTCTTCGATTCTTTGTCTTGAAACATAAAATTTCAATTCATCAAATTTTCCACTCTTGAATTTTTTATTGAGTATGGCATATCCCATGGACCGGTTGATGGGCGCAGAAGTATTCGTTTTAAAATTTTCAAATACATATTTGAAAAAAACAGGCACATCGGGTTGATGCAATTGCTGGTAACTTGATTTTAATATCCATCCTTTGCCAAGTTGAATCATGGCCTTGATATGCTGACTGGATTCGTTGTATCCGGAAGGAGATTGTCTACCAACGTCGCCACCAGCAACCAAGTCGCCAAATTCTTTGAATGCCGCACTGGCTTGGATGGAGATATTTTTGCTTTGGTATCCAAGCGAGGGACGTACAGATTTTTCCATTGACCTGTTCGTGAAACGCGTATTCAACTTCGCATTCCATTGGGATTTCTCACTGAACGACAATTGATTGGTCTCCAGATGAATGACTCCCGTCAACGCATCGCTGCCGTATTGAACGGCACCACTCCCCTTTAAAATTTCAACTTTATCTATCAGATCGGGTTCGATTAGGTTCATGTATTGATTGGGGCCGTATCTGAAAATGGAATTGTTCAATCGGATGCCATCCACCACAATCAATGCCTGATTTCCGGTGAGTCCGCGGATAAAAGGCGATCCGCCTCCATGATTTGATTTTTGTATCATCAAACCAGGGAGATACATCATGCTTTCCGGCAGTGTTCTGGCATTTGTTTGTTGCAGATCTTTCTTGTTCACCGATTGAACGGAATAGGGAAGCTGCTGAATAGAAGATTTTTGCTTGAATGATTGAATGGTTACTTCATTCAATGATTTGATAGAATCATTGTTTGTCTGTGCATCTACAAACAAACATGTTGCAGCACAGTAGATAAAATAAGAAATAAAAATTCGCAGCAAGTGGATAATTTGATGTGGTCAAACTTACATAAAATTTATTACCACCATATTAATTATCTCCATCCACCACCCAGTGCACGGTAGAGGTTGATCCTTGCAATAAATTGTTCTTTTTTGATATCAATCAATTCCATATTTGCCCTCAAAGCATTTTGTCTGGCAAGTAAGATATCCAGGTAGTTTGCCCTGCCAGTTTTGAAGAGGTCGGTTGCTGTTTCAATAGATGTTTTCAATGTACTTGCTTCCATTTCTTTGGCATTGAACATTTCTCTGAGCTGCTCGATGGTTTTTATCTGCTGACTCACTTCGAGCAATGATTTATTCAAGGTGCTCTCATAATTGTTCAAGGCTTCCTGTTGCATAGCTGTTGCTTTGCTGTATTCGGCTTTGATGATTGCTCTGTTGAATACGGGTCCGGCAAATCCTCCAATAACACTGTATGCCAATGAAGAGGGGAGATTGAAAAGCAGCCCTGTTCTATAAGCCTGCAATCCAACCATGCTGTTCAACAACAGCGATGGATAGAATGCAGCTCTGGCGGATGCCACATCATAATTGGATGCTTTCAACATCCATTCAGCTTGTCTCAGATCCGGTCGATTTTGAATCAGATCGTATGCCAAACCCGCATACACATTAGGCAATTTTTGACTAGCATTTTTACTTACATGAAGAATATCCTGTTTGATTTTCTTTCCCACCAGTATATTGAGGGATGTTTCTATGTTGATCATTTCCAGATCGACCGACTTCAACATGCCTTCAATATTTTTCAATTGGGCAAAAAATTGTTGTACAGCCAATTCTGTTATTTGTCCGGCTTCTTTTTGAACCCTTGCCAATGCCACCACCTCTTGTTGAAGGGAGATGGTTTCTTCCAAGAGTGATTTATTTTGTTGTGCGGCTTTCCACTCGTAATACAATCTCGCCACTTCAGCAATCAACCCGGTTTGTATTAGATTTTTTGTTTCAGTAGAAGCCAAGAACCTTGCATAGTCTGCTTTTCTTCTGTTTTTTAATTTACTCCAGAGGTCGATTTCCCAACTTGACTGTGCACCGAGATAGAAGTCAGGCAAGTGAACAGGAATAACTTTCCCTTTTTCCATATCTGTTACAATATTGCCTGCACCGTCCATTGTATAGAGTCCGAATTTTCTCAAACTGCTTTGAGGGAAGAGATTTACCTGTGGATACAAGTATGCATTTGAAATCCTGCTCTGTGCTTTTGCATATTCCATTCTTTGAATAGCATTTTTCAAATCTGGATTGTAAGCAAGAACGGTATCAATGATATTTTTTAGATCCTTGTCAGCAATGAATGTCTGATAGCCCAGCTTTGCACTGTTGACGCTGTCTGCCTTGAAGATGCTGGAGATGGATTCATCTGTTTGCGGTTGCAACGCTAGCTTTTGTGGAACGCGGCAAGCAGCCATTGCAAGCAGAAAGATCAGAACGATATATATTTTTTTCATGTTTGATTATTTTGATTCTGTCAACGAAATCATCTCCGGATTTCTTCTTGTTCTTTTTTTGTCTTGCATTGTTGCAAAAATCAGGTAGAGTCCAGGTATCAGCAGTACGCCCAGTATGGTTCCAAACAGCATTCCGCCTGCTGCTGCAGAGCCAATCGTTTTATTTCCAATGGCGCCTGCACCTGATGCAAACATCAATGGCAGGAGTCCTGCGATGAATGCAAAAGATGTCATTAAAATGGGACGCAATCTGGATGATGCACCTTCAATGACCGCTGCAAGCGGCGTAGCACCTGCTTTGTGTTTGAGAGAAGCAAATTCAACAATCAGGATTGCATTTTTCCCCAACAATCCGATCAACATGATCATGGCAACCTGTGCATAGATATTGTTTTCGAGTCCGAGTGCCCATAGAAAAGCAAAAGCACCAACAATCCCTGCAGGCAAGGAGAGAATCACTGGAAGCGGCAAAAGAAAACTTTCGTATTGCGCGCTCAAAAGCAAGTACACGAAGAGCAATGAAACAACGAAGATGATCAGAGATTGATTGCCAGCATTGGCCTGATCTCTGGAGGATCCTGCCCAGTCATAATCAAATCCTTTGGGAAGATTTTTCTTCGCCTCATCTTTCACTGCATCAATTGCTTGTCCGCTGCTGTATCCCTTCTGCTGTTCACCATTGATCATGGCAGAGGGATACATATTGTATCGGGTTACTACCTCAGGGCCATAAATCTTTTCAATTTCTAAAAATGCAGAAGTGGGAACCATCTCTCCGTTTTTGTTTTTGACAAAGAGTCCCAGTACATCCTCTGGTTTGGTTCTGTATTCTGGCGAGGCCTGTACCATCACACGGTACAATTGACCGAATCGGATGAAGTTGGTGGCATATTCACTTCCTAGATAGGTTTGAAGTGTATTCAACACATCGGCAACGATCACTCCTTTTTGGGCAGCTTTTGCATTGTCTATCTTGACCAGGTATTGAGGGAAGCTTGCATCGAATGTTGTGAAGGCATTCGATAATTCTTTTCGCTTGTCGAGTGTATCTGCAAAACCTTTTGCAATGGTTTCCAGGTATTTCAAATCACCCTTACCTGTTTTGTCCAGCAAACGCAATTCAAATCCACTTGCATTTCCAAATCCGGGGACAGGCGGCGGGGTGAAGAATTCAATTTTGGCGTCTTTTATATACGAAGTTCTTTTTTTCAATTCTTCAATCACGTCCTTATCACTTTTGCCTCTTTCATCCCATTTTTTTAAGCTGATCAAGTTCATGCCATAGGAAGCACCTGTTCCATCTGAAAGTACATTGAATCCGGCCAGGGTGGATACCGAAGAGACTTCTTGCATTTGTTGCGCACTTTTTTGCACTTCGTCCACTACTTTTTCAGTGCGTTCTAATGTTGCACCTGACGGAGTTGTGATGCTGGCATAAATGGTTCCCTGGTCTTCATTTGGAATGAATCCGGTAGGGATGATTGAACCCAGTATCCCTGTGACGACCAGAAATAGAATCAGTGAACCATAGACCATGATTCTTCTGGCGGCAAATGTTTCAACAAACCATTTGTATTTGCCAGAGAGATCATCGTACCAATTGTTGAAGGCTTTAAAGAACGAAGCAGTAAATTTATTTTTTTGGTTGTGCCCATCATTGTTAAGCATCAGCGCACAGAGGGCTGGTGTGAGTGTCAATGCTACTACGCCGGACAATACGATGGAGATGGCCATTGTCAGTGAAAACTGCTTGTAAAAAATACCTGCCGATCCGGGTATGAAAGCAACGGGAATAAAAACAGCCGACATCACCAGTGTGATGGCAATGATGGCTCCGCTGATTTCATTCATGGCTTGCATGGTAGCAACTTTTGCCCCAATGTTCTGGTGTTCCATTTTTGCATGGACAGCCTCAATCACTACAATGGCATTGTCCACAACAATACCAATGGCCAATACCAAAGCGAAGAGTGTGATCATGTTCAGAGAAAATCCGAACAGCTGCATGAAGAAGAAAGTCCCGATCAATGAAACCGGCACAGCAATGGCAGGGATAAGGGTTGATTTTACATCCTGTAAGAAAATAAATACCACCAGTGAAACAAGGATGAATGCCTCGATCAATGTCTTGATCACATCCTTGATACTTGCATCCAGGAATGCAGATACGTCATAGCTAATGGTGTAAGTAACACCTGTGGGGAAATTTTTCTTGAGTTCTTCCAATCTGTTTTTAATATTCTTGATGACTTCGCGGGCATTGCTACCCGGACGTTGTTTCAGCAGAATAGCCGCAGATGGTTTTCCATTTTCTTTTGACAAGACATCGTAATCTTGTGAACCAAATTCAATTTCTGCAATGTCTTTCAATCGAATGATTTCTCCGCCTTCATCTGTTTTGATGATGATGTTTTGGTATTGTTCCTGTGTGGTGAATTTTCCGGTATACTTCAATACATATTGAAGTGTCTGACTGGTTCTGCCGGAGTTTTCTCCAATCTTACCCGGAGCTGCTTCAATGTTTTGTTGTTTGAGACTGTTGATCACATCATCCGTTGAAATGGCATAGTTGGTCATTTTCTGCGGATTCAACCAAACCCGCATCGAATAATCTCTGGATCCCATGATATCGACAAATCCAACGCCTTCAATTCTTTTTAACTCAGCCAATAGATTGATATCGCTGTAGTTGTATAAAAATTTTTCATCCATTGTTGTATCGGTGCTGAGTATGTTTACATACATCAACATGCTGCTCTGGACTTTTTCAATGATTACACCTGCCTTGATTACTTCTTCGGGGAGTTCATCGTATGTAGAGGTAACACGGTTCTGTACGTTCACGGCAGCGATATCCGGATTCGTGCCGGGTTTGAATATTATTTGGATGATGCTCGTTCCATCGTTACCTGAAATAGATGACATGTAGGCCATGCCCGGTACACCATTGATGGCTCTTTCCAGTGGAGTGACAACCGCTTTTACACAGGCCTCTGCATTGGCACCTGTATATTTCGTTATGACATTTACTTCAGGTGGAGCAATATCTGGGAACTGTGTAACCGGAAGATTGGAAAGGGAGATGAGTCCCAGAATCGTGATGATGATTGAAATAACGATAGACAGGATTGGCCTGTTGATAAAGGTTCTGATCATAAACTTATTTTAAAGGGAATGCCACGGATTTAAAAGCTGGTCTTTTCAAATTTGATTTGATCTCCATCTTTTACCAGTTGAATTCCCTCATACAGAAACATTTCATTGGGTTGGATGCCTTCATGCACAACATATAAGTTATTCAGTCTCGATCTTGGCTGAATATTTTTTGCTTTGATTTTACCACTTGCATCCACGGTGTATACATAAATTTTATCCTGAATTTCAAAGGTTGATTTCTGAGGAATGAGGATGGCCTGATTCAAATCCTCTTTCACCAAAATCTTTCCGCTGGCACCATGTTTGAGCATCAGATTCGGATTTTTAAACCTTGCACGAAAGGCAATATTGCCGGTGTTTTTGTTGATCTCATTTTCAATGGTTTCTACTTTTCCTTTGTTGGGAAAAATTTCATTGTTGGCCATCAGGAATTCCACATCTTCCATCTGGTTGATTTTATTCTCACTCATCAGTTCTGTGAATTCCTGTTCTGATACATTGAAGTAGGCAAATACCTCTTTGTTATTGGAAATGCTCGTAAGTAAATCTCCCTCCATTACCAGGCTTCCCATCTTGAAGGGAATCCGGTTGATCACGCCATCAAAGGGAGCCTTAACTTGGGTATAAGAGAGATTTACCTGAGCAATCGAAATAGCAGATGCTGCCTCCTCTATCTTGGCTTCTATCGCCTCTTTTCTGGCTTTTGCAATTTCCAATTCACTTTTTGACACGATATTTTTATCCAAGAGCAGTTGTGTATTTTTCAATTCTACTTCCGCCAGTTTCAATTCTGCCATCAGTGTTTTGTAGTTTGCATTGGCCTTTAAAAGATTTTCTCTGAATTCCTTGCTTGCCAGGGTAAACAATAACTGTCCTTGTTTTACTGTTGCTCCTTCATCGACATGGATTTTCTCAATGAAGCTTTTTACATGTGTTCTGATTTCAACATTTTGCAATGATTGTATCTCAGCGATGTATTCTTTTTTAACAACAGTATCCTTGACTACAGGACTGGTTACAGTAAATGTTTGCTCTTTCTCTGAACTGTTTTCAGATTTATTGCTGCAGGAAGAGAGCAAAAATAATAGGATAGATACGGAATAAACGGGAATGACCTTTGTCATTGTCATGATGTGGCAATTAAGAAATTAGAAAAAAGTAGAAGAGAACGATTACCTGTTACGCTTCGGGAGGAGGCGTAGAAATTTCATCGACAAAATGTTTGACCCATGTTTCTTTATGTGAAAACAGGCCATTCAATTTTTTTTTGAAATTTGAATGGGCATAACAAGGCATTTGGGCAATGGCTTCGATGTTTTCTTTTGAATCAACCTCCTCGGAGCTTGTTTCTGAAGTGGTATCCTCATCGAAGTCGTTTATTTCAATAGCAAGTGTTTGACGAATCTGCCATTGAGAGATGGACAAATAGGATAGTCCGCATATAAGCGAAAGCGTGATTCCTATGGTCAAGAAAAATCTCATTTTGTATATTAGAAAACAACCTTTTTGCCATTTGGTTGATTTCTATTTTCAATTTGGTTGCAAATTTCTTGATTATTCTTCAATTAATCAATAATTTAAATAATTGAAAATCATGGGTATGACGGATACAGGCAGGGGAAAGCAAGTCAAGGTCGCAGCATTCAACCGGAACAAGGCCACCATGCGTTTGCTGAAAGATGCTCTATTGATGACCATGGGTGTCTTTTGTGCCACGTTTGGATTCAAGGGATTTTTAATGACCAATCGGTTTATCGATGGAGGTGCAACCGGTATTTCTCTGTTGATTTCCAATACCACTGAAATTCCTCTCTCTGTTTTGTTGGTGTTGGTCAACGCTCCCTTTGTTTTCATGGGTTTTAGGACACTGGGGAGAAATTTTGGGATCAAGACGATTGTATCAATCGCGGGACTCGCATGCTGCGTAGCTTTTGTTGAATTTCCAAATGTTACAGATAATGAAATCTTGGTAGCGATTTTTGGAGGTATCTTTCTGGGGGCAGGAATAGGATTCACCATCCGTGGAGGTGCTGTGATCGATGGTACTGAAATTCTTGCCATTTATCTCAGTAAAAAATTTGGACTGACCATAGGTGATATCATCATTATACTGAATGTGATGATATTTTCTGCGGCCATCTATTTTCTCTCTGTTGAGATTGCCTTGTTTTCCATGCTCACCTATTTTGCAGCTTCCAAGACCTTGGATTTTATCGTTGAGGGAATTGATGAGTACCTGGCTGTGATCATCGTCTCTAAAAAATGCGAAGAGGTCATGGATATGATTGTAAAAAAAATGGGAAGAGGTGTAACGGTTTTTAAAGGCGAGAGGGGATATGGAACCACGGGTGAAATGACCAACACACGCATTCTTTATACGGTTATTACTCGTTTGGAAGTAAATAAATTCAATGCTGAGCTGGAGCAGATTGATTCCAATTGTTTTGTTGTGATGAACAGCACCAAGGATACCAAGGGTGGGATGGTGAAAAAACGTCCGCTTAAACACTAGAAATAAAACAACATGGAAAAGTATTTGATTGGGTGCTTTGTATTTTTATCAAGCGCTTTATGTGCACAGGACAAAGATCAGAAGTTCATCATCATTACGACAGATGGATTGCGTTGGCAGGAAGTATTCAAGGGTATGGACTCCTTGATTGCCATCGATAAAAAATTCAATCAAGGTGATAGTTTGGGATTGTTTAACAAATACTGGTCAACCGATCCGCTGAAAAGAAGATCATTGCTCATGCCTTTTTTCTGGAGCACCATCCAGTCAACCGGACAATTATACGGCAATCGTCAACATGGAAGCAAGGTCGACAATGCCAACCCCTACTGGTTTTCTTATCCCGGTTACAGTGAATTGCTGACAGCGCAGGCCGATACTGCTATCAATGCAAATGATTTTCCTCCCAATCCCTACGAAAATATCCTGGAGCATTTCAACAAGAAGCCTTCCTATAAAAACCATGTGGCAGCCTTTGCTTCCTGGAATGCATTTGATCGTATTTTGAATGAGCAGCGCAGTAGTTTTCCTGTCGTGAATGCTTTCGATAATAACAATGTTGCACTTGATCATCCTTCCATGAAATTGATTCATGAAATGGTCAAAACGGGATTCAAGCCCTTTGGCAGCAGTGAAATTTTGGATGTATTCACCCATTTTCAAGCAAGGACCTACCTTAGGGAGAAAAAACCGAAAGCTTTTTTTATTTCATATGGCGATACAGACGAATGGGCGCACCATGCCTATTATAAATACTATATCGAAGCCATTCATCAGTTCGATGCATGGGTAAAGGAAATATGGGAACATGTGCAAGCTGATCCCTATTACAAAGACAAGACAACGCTCTTGATCACCACCGATCACGGAAGGGGAGATCTTAAGAAAGAGGAATGGACTTCCCACGGGCAATCTATTCCTGATGCACATCAAACATGGTTTGTCCTGTTGGGTCCAAAAGTAAAAGCAACAGGAGAAGCCAAGTTCAATCATCAGTACTTTCAGAAGCAACTGATTCCAACGCTTGCGAATTTGTTGGGTGAATCATTTAAGCCATCACATCAAACAGCTGAAGCGATCCAAGTCCCCGTGAACAAATAGCCTTATTTTTTTTGAAGGAATGCCAAGAGGTCTGCCATTTCCTGATGCGACATGCTGCCTTCCAGTCCCTCCATCATCAATGATGTACCCATGGAATTCATTTTTTTCATGTCTTTTTTCTGGATCGTGACTTTTTCTCCGCCCATTTTTTTAATGGAAACATATTGGTCGTTCTCGGTATCTACTATGCCGACGTGTATTGTTCCATTGTTGGTCTCCACCCGGTGGCTGATGTATTGCGTATTCACAGCTGCATTGGGGTCCAATATATCATGCATGATAGACTCCTTGCTTTTGCGGTTGATCTCCGTAAGCACGGGACCCACTTCTTTTCCGATGTTTCCGTATTTGTGGCAATTGCTGCAAATCGCTTGAAATACTTGTTGCCCATTGTTCGGATTGCCTTTGAGTGCAAGAGCAGGCTTCATTTTTTCCATCACATCTTTTCTGCTGATGATTTCTTCATCAGAGAATAATTTCTTCGCCCGGCTTTTTATGCTTGGATCATCTGTCCAGGCAATCAGCATTCTTCTTCTTTCCAAATCAAAATTCATTTCTCCGATGTTGATCTTTCCATTCTCCAATGCGGAGAGCAATGCATCGTGGTGCGTATCTATATAGAGCAATAAGTCGCTTGCATATCTTCTTGTACTCGGACTCAATTCATTCCACATGGAGATGACCTGATGACCGATTTCTTTCTCTCTGTATTTTGATAATTGCAGCAATGCTTGTTCCTGAATTTTCAATGGCTGGTTGTTTTGCAAGCATGCAAACAATGCATTTGATTTTTCCTTGTAGGGCAACAGTGCAATGATAGATGCATATTTTAATCTATCCTCTTCTGAAAGCGCAGCATCTTTTACTTTTATGATGGCCTCTTTGCTGAACGCCAAGAATTGTTTGGAGGGAGGAAGCTGAAACCTGCTTCTGAGTTTGGCAATTTCAGGAACAATTACAATGTCTCTTGATTCCAAATGGTTCAGGACTGACTCAACAGTCGCACTCTTCAAGACAGCTTCACCTCTGTTCAATTGTTCGATGATTTCTTTTGTTTCGGCAATACCCAATTTGTTTTCTTGGACAATCATTAGCATCTTTTCAATGGCAGAAGCAGAGTCTTTCAATTGCAATGCGATGGATGCCGGCAATGAAGAATGATTGTTTGATTGGGCCAATGCATTGAATGCTTCCAACGGAAAATGTCTGACGGCTAATGTTTTTGCCGCAATATTCCATTTGTCCTCTGTAGGCTGATTCAGGGATTGGAGCATCAGCTCTTTGTATTTGAAGATGCTTTCTTTTGGGATAGCGCTCGCGCTCAAAGCAGCTTGCATGGCTACTCTTGGATCTTTGTCCTGCATGGAATGAATCATGCGTTGAGCAATGATCTCATCCTGTATAAAATCTTCAGACATGATCAATGCATTTTCTCTGATTCCCGCTGATGGATCTTCCAATGCGTTCAATAAAATGGGTTGATCCAGTTTTCCGAGTGACTTCAGTATCCACAACGCATGGAGTTTCGGAAGCGGTTGATTTGATTCAGTTATTTTTTTCAATGCAGCCAATCCATCATTGGAGATACCTCTTTCTATCAATTTCCTTTGCGCAGTCTTTCTGTACCATGCATTTTTATGGGATAGATAGTCGATGCATGATTTTTCATCTTGAAAAGAAATATTGGATGCGGAGATATTGTTTGTGTTGGGATAGATTTTATAAATTCTTCCTTTGTCTTTTCCGGCATTGATGTTCAGGGTTTTTTCCATTTCATCCGGGATCCATTCCGGGTGTTCAATCACTTCACGGTACATGTCAATCAGGTACATGTTTCCATCCGGACCCACTTTTAGGTTGACCGGTCGTGATGAGCGGTCTGAAGTAGCAAGAAATTCTTTTTCATTGTACAGGCGCGTAGCTTTCAAGGCAGATTGATCTTGTTTTATTTTGTCGACATGCACAAGATTCAGTACAACATCATTTACCCAAATGGTCTGATCAAATTTCTTACCCCATGAACCGCCATCGTAATAGGTGATGCCACAAGAGCCTGAAAAGTATCCCGATTGTTCAGGATGATTGAGTCTAGTTGCCTGTTCGCCTATAGGATAAACCCTTGCGAGTCCATTTTCTTCATGATCTGAAATTTGCTGCAACGTATGATCCACCAATAAACTACTTCCTTGGATGTATCGATCTGGAAAAACAATTTGTGAAACATGGGTAAGATTATGGGTACCAAAAATTCTTCCATATTCATCCATGGCCAATCCAAATCCGCCTGACGACTCACCAATGATTTCTATTTTTTTATTCTTGATATCAAAGCGAAAATCTTTGCCTCTCAAATCGATGCTCTTGTTTTCTTCGCCCCACCAGAAAGGCTTTCCATCGTTTCCTCCATTGGCTGCGTAGATCCAATTGTCGATGCCATAGGTGAGTCCATTGTAATTGTGTTGAAGATTGCCCGTTGCAAATCCACCCATGAGTGTATCTACTTTTTCAACCAAGTCATCTTTGTTTTCATCTTTGCAGTAGAGCAAATAGGGAGGGGCCGCGACCAGTATTCCTTTTTCATAGGGCATAAACGAAGTAGCCATGTTTAGATTGGATGCATAGGTTTTGGCAATATCCATTTTACCATCATGGTTGCTGTCTTTCAGCATCAACACCTTGCTCTGAATATCTTCAAAAGGGTAGCCCGGCATTTCAAGCACCAGCATGTTCCCGTGTTCATCGAATGCCATGTCAACTGGATCTTTCACCAACGGTTCGGTGGCGATGCTTTCAATATTGAAATCATCTGACAATTCAAATCCAGAGGCCACTGATCTTTTTGTCTTGCAGCTATTTGCTCCGAGTAAAATGAATGAAAAGAGCAGCAAAAGAATTGAATTGCATTTCATATGAATGGGTATTGATGGGAGCTACAGCAATTTATTGAAAAATATTTTTGCATCATCTTTTGTAGAGGTTTTATGCATGAATCTGGGTCTGCACTTAAGATCATCCAATCAGCCAATACTTATCATAGCTATGGGACTGCCTGTTTATACATATTGCTAAATGGAATTTCATACCAAACTCATTGTACTCGCAACAGATTTTTCTGAAAACGCCTTGCATGCGCTGAAGGCTTCGGTCGATTTATTACATATCCCCCAATCGAGGTTGGTCGTTGTGCATGTGGAGGATGTGAAAGATGATGATCAGCTGCATATGATCAATCTCAAGTTGGGTACTTATATAAAGAATTTTTTCAAGTACAATGAACCTGTACCGTTGCCCGAACGTGTAGTAATATCCAGTTCATCTGTATACAAGGCTATTGATTATTATATCCTGAAGATGGAGCCTTACATGTTGGTAGTGGGAGCGAAGGGAAGTTCAAGTATTCGCAATTTGCATCTAGGAAGCAATACTGTTCATTTGTTGGAAAAAGCTGCTTGTCCGGTTTTGGTTGTACCGATTATGAACGATTGTTATTAATTTGAAATTCTTCTTAATGTGATCATATTACATTCAAGGTCATCAGGAGAAAGCAGATTTTTACTGGAGAGCTCCATGATGCCCTTCCCTTTTTTCAATGCCATATTTCCCAATTTCATGGGTTTGAAATCCTTCACATAGGATTCGTCGCGTTCCACTTTATCGTTTTCCATTCCCATTACAGGAACATTGTTCGCTACGGATATCTTTTTCGCAATACTTGCATCATTGAATTTCACTTCAAGTTCTGTGCCGATATTTTTTTCGCTGCAGGCATAGAAGACTCCAATTTCAAACATTCCATCTTCCTCTACTTCAACATTCCAAGTGATTTTATCTGTGGCTGATTTCCATCCCAAAAAATAACTGTCGTTAGGATGTTTACTGGATCGTATGATGTTCCCCATGGGTTCAGCTTCTGCTGCAGGGAGCGTGGTCATTGTCATTTTTTTGTTTCCAACAATCAGGGGACGAAGATCCTGCAAAGGAAGTTCGCTTCTTACTTCTTTCAACCACTTATCTTTCCATGATTTGAGTTGTTGGTATTCAGTTGAAAATACAGTTGCCACATTGTTGGTTTGATTGGGATCATTCATCATATCAAAAAGTTCATCCTTGTTTGAAAGCCTGAAACGTTGAGAACGAACACTTGTTTCATTCGCCCAGAAACTTGGAATGATCCTGTTGGGTGTTGGAGGGATTTTATCCAGTAATATATTTTTAAGACTGATGCCATCAAATGGTTTTGGATTTTTCCATGAGAGTCCAGCTAAATCAATCAGGGTTGGAAACAGATCGATGTTCGCAGCAATTTGCGGCAATGTTCTTCCGTCTTTGATCTTATTTTTCCATGAGATGATAAAAGGCACGCGCACACCGCCTTCATCGGTTGATCCCTTTATGCCTTTCATTCCACCATTGAAACGATTTCCATTTGGACCATTATCAGAAAAATAGATGATGATGGTATTATTGAGTTGGTTATTTTTTTCAAGTGCTGCAATAACGTGTCCAATGTTTTCATCGATGTTTTCATTCAATGCCAGTGCAGCGCGGGTATGTTCAATATTTTCTTTTTCGGGGATGGATCCTTTTTGTTGGATGGTTTTGTTTTTGTAGCGGTTCCAGAATGCATCCGGTACTTGCATAGGGCTATGAGGGGTGTTCAGTGCCATGATCATGAAGAAGGGTTGATCATTTTTTTTATTGAGGTATTCGATGGCATGATTTGTCAAGTCATCCGTCATGAAACCTTTTCCTTTGACGACTTCACCGTTGTGTTCGAGAATGGGATTGAAATAATTCCCCCAGTGTCCCGAGCAAAATCCATAGAACTCATCGATGCCTCGGCAGTTTGGGTGATAAGGTGCTTGTCCCCCGTTATGCCATTTCCCAAACAGCGCCGTTTGGTATCCATTGGCTTTAAATGCTTCAGCGATCGTTGTTTCATCCAAATCCAATCGAACCCTTCCGGTGGAAGTCCCGCTCACCCCCGTTCTCACATGGTAGCGGCCTGTTAGGATTTCAGCGCGTGTGGGAGAGCAAACCGGACTCACATAGAATCTGTCGAGGATGGTGCCTGATTTGGCAAGTTTATCCAAGTGAGGGGTATGTGCAGTTTTGTTACCTGTGAAACCCAGATCGCCCCATCCCTGATCATCGGCAATGATGATCAGCACATTGGGTTGTTGCGGGGGATTGTTTTTTTGAGCGAAGGATTCAAGTGTGATGAATGATAGCAGCAGTGCGATGATTGAACTTTTCATGTGGGGCAGTGTTAACCTAAATATAAAATAAAAACCGCATGCATGTGTAAACGAAGTTTGCTTATGTTTGCTGCATTAAATCACACATGATGAAAACATTTTTGACATTATTATTTGCGCTGGTGTTCAGCGTAGCTGGCTTGCAAGCACAGACCAGTTCTACTCCAGAAAGCTTTCTAACTGGAAAGTGGAATGTATTTGTGAAGGGTACACCGCAGGGTGATGTTACCTTGCCCGTTCGTTTTGAAATCAAGGAAGGAAAATTGAAAGGATTTTATACTGACTTGGAGTCAAAGGAAGAAAAGGCCATGGATACTGCTTATTATGAAAATGAGAAGTATGTGATGGGCTCTTTGATTTCAGGATATGACCTGAAATTTGTGATGACCAAGAAATCTGATGATTCCATGACAGGTTCTTTGATGGACATGTTTGATGTGGAGGCAACCCGGGTGAAGGAGGAAAAGGAAAGCAAGTAATTGATTTACAGTATATTATGATTTTAAAAGGAGGATGCGATCCTCCTTTTTTATTTTATCTTTTGGTCTAATATTCCCTTGTATTTTATCCAATTTTCCTGGTTTCCACCAATGATCATTGGTTTAGGGTTCAGCACAGCTTTGATACCCCCCGCAATGGGTCCCGCGAATAGTCCTTCCATGAACAGAATGAGTCCCGCGAGCCCATCCCACCCTGAATTTCTTGCCATCAAAACCGTACCAGCTGTAACAGGTATCCCGCCCACGATCAAGGCTGTGAGTCCAGCTGATCTTTTCATCCGGATTTTATAGATTTCGGTGTAATTGATCACGCCAGATTCAGTCCCTTTTCTGATCAATCCCAGTCCGGAGTCACTTGTTTTGTGTAGGTACCCCTTTTGAAATTTCTGGTTATTGGAATTGTACACTCTGATAAAAGGGCCGTGTTGAGCATTCAACTGTATTACTAAACTACAAAATATGAAAATGAATATATTTTTCATGATCTTTAATTTAATGCAATTATGAATTATTTCTAACTTACAATTTAATATCAATTGCTTTATGAAAAAAATGTATAGATCCTTTACGAAAATTGCCATTGCACTATTTGTGCTCTTTTTATTTGCTGAGAGATCTCATGCACAATCGCATACAACCGAATCAGCTGGACCATCACCTATTGGCAGATGGGATCTTACGGTTGACATGGGAGACAAAATTGCTCCCTCTTGGCTGGAAGTTAAACTTTCCGGTGTCAAAACCCTGGTTGGTTATTTTGTTGCTGAAGGCGGCAGTGCACGTCCGGTTGCCAAAATAAATTTCAATGATGGCAAAGTCAGTTTCACCATCCCTCCACAATGGGAGAGAAACGACAAGGACATGGTTTTTGAAGGAACATTGCAGAATGATCAACTTTCAGGTAAAATTTATGCAAGCAATGGTAAAACATACACATTTACAGGTGTACGTGCTCCATCATTGCGCAGAGAAAAAGAACCAATCTGGGGAACACCTATTCAACTCTTCAACGGTAAAGACCTCAAAGGATGGCATACCCAAAAACCAGATAACCAATGGGTCGTTGAAAATGGCATCATGAAGAGTCCACGCTCTGGTTCAAACATCATGACTGATCAGACATTTACTGATTTTAAATTGCACATTGAATTCCGTTATCCAAAGGGAAGCAACAGCGGTGTCTATTTGAGAGGCAGGTACGAAGTTCAAGTAGAAGATAGCTATGGTATGGAACCCTCATCAACCTTATTCAGCGGTTTATACGGCTTCCTTACACCCAACCAAATGGCTGCCAATCCAGCAGGTGAGTGGCAAATATTTGACATCACATTGGTTGGAAGAAAAGTTACGGTTGTAGCGAACGGCAAGACTGTTATTTGCGATCAAATCATCCCCGGTATTACAGGCGGTGCACTTGACAGCAAAGAGGGTGAACCCGGTCCAATCTTCCTACAGGGAGACCACGGTCCAGTAGAATACCGCAACATCGTTATTACACCAGCAAAATAAAACATCATCCCGCAGTCCATGCGGGATGCTTCTTTATGAAAATCATTCCATCTTTCTTGCTGGTATTGCTTGCGTCTTTACACCTGCAAGCGCAACAGCCCAACATACTTGTTATCTTTTCAGATGACCATACCCAGCAAACCATTAGTGCCTATGGGAGCAAACTGATGCAAACACCGCATATTGATCGCATTGCACGCGAGGGCGCTTTGTTTAACAATGTGTTTGTCACCAATTCCATTTGTGCACCCAGCAGAGCCGTATTGCTTACTGGGAAATACAGCCATGTAAACGGACTCAAAGACAATGGTCCCAACCGTTTTTTCAATCCAGATCAACAGCAAATTCAAAAAATACTGGCACAGAAAAATTATCAGACAGCGTGGATTGGCAAATGGCATTTACAGACCTTGCCCAATGGATTTGATTATTGGAAAGTATTGCCAGATCAAGGAAATTATTTTCAGCCTGATTTCATTGGTATGAACAAGGATACCACGAGATACAAGGGCTATGTAACTGATTTGATCAGTGATTTTTCATTGGAGTGGTTGAATAAAAGAGATCAGCAAAAACCATTTTTTCTGGTCGTTGGTGAAAAAGCAACCCATAGAAATTGGATGCCAGATCCCCGTGACTTGCCAGAATTTGAACATCTCGAATTTCCTTTTCCTGGAAACTTTTTTGATGGATATGATAAACGTCAGGCAGCAGCCAACCAGGACATGACCATTTCCAAAACCATGTTGATGCATGATGATTTGAAGATAGGTGTTGATTACAACAAGAGAGGCATGTTCGGAAGAATGAACGAAGAGCAAAAAAAGGTGTACAAGGATTATTATGACAGAGCGCAACAGTCTTATGAAAAAATCAAGCATGACAGCATTGAAGTGGTGAAATGGAAGTATCAACGGTATTTGCGTGATTATCTCGCTACCGCCAGATCAATGGATAGAAATATTGGGAGAATTCTTGATTATCTGGATTCAACCGGACTCGCTTCCAATACCATCGTGATTTATACATCTGATCAGGGATTTTACATGGGTGAACATGGATGGTTTGATAAACGATTCATGTATGAAGAGAGCCTGCGAACTCCTTTCATGATGAAATATCCAGGAAAGATTCAACCAGGAAGCAAGGTCGACCAAATGATCGTCAACATTGATTTTGCTCCCACCTTGATAGATTATGCAGGGGTGAATGTACCGAAAGACATGCAAGGAAAAAGTTTCAAAAATCTTGTCAGCAATTTTCAACCCGTGAAAGATTGGCGCAAGTCCATGTACTATCATTATTACGAATATCCCGACCCTCATCGGGTAGCTCCTCATATCGGTATCAGAACAGAACAGTACAAACTGATCAGATTCTATGGTCCCATTGATCGCTGGGAACTGTTTGACATCAAGTCAGATCGAACAGAGATGCACAATATTATTGATAATGCATCCAAGCAACTTATAGCATCGCTGAAATCGCAGTTGATGGATTTGGCGAGGGAGTATAAAGATGAAGAGGCTGTACAGTTACTGATGAAGTAAACATTGCTTATTTCACTTCTTCGAATTCTATATAGTCATCCTGATTGGACCTGGATGATTGCTTGGGCGCAGGCGTTGGCTCTTGTTGTTTCTGATAAAATTGCTGTTGTTGTTCTCTGACTGCATCAAACTGTTTTTTTACTTGTCGGGTTGTTTTGGCAACGGGGATGATAAAATCAACAATGAATTTGAAAAGAAAATAAAACAAGAAGCCCAGCAATAAGTACTTTAAAAACATGATGTAAAGGTAGGATTATTGATTATTTCAGCGCATCACCAATCTTGTCTGTTATCTTATTGACAAAATTTTTAACGGCTTGTTGTAGTTTCTCGCTCTCCATTGCATGGGTAACGATTTCTGCCCAAAAACTGCTCGCGCGGGTACGTTTTCCAAAGATTGAATTGAGTCCCATGCCCATAAAATTCTCCCGCAAGTGTTGAAAATTATGATCCATTTTATTTTCAAGCATCAATTGTTTGAGTTTGAGATCACTCATTCTTTTATTGAGCGCATGAATATTTTTGATTGGCTTTTTCATCTGATCAGTTTTCATCTGTTTCTTCTTCAAATCCATCATCATCGGTCGCAATATGAATGAAAATCCTGATCAGCGGATTCAGGAACAAGGCCCTTCTGAAAAGAACCGATACAATGATGATCAATAAAAATACTCCGCCACCGGAGAGAAATCCCAGGCTTGCACTGCCCAGCTGATCAGCCATGAACCATGAAAAGGCAATCACCAAAAACAATACAAAAAACAATACCATGAAACTGATCAGTGCAATGAGCAAGAGGGCGCTCAGTGATTTTGCTGTGATCTTGATTGCACCCAATTTCAGCAATTCTATTCTGGTGTCGATATAATCGCCAATCAGTTTTTTGTTTTCCTTGTAAAAGTCACCTAGATTTTCTTCGGAGGCCATTTGGGTTTTAGGTTTTGGGTTTTGAGTTTTGGGTTAGCAGTTGACGGTTGACAGTTAACGGTTGACGGTTGTGAAATTAAGTGTATAATATTATATGCATCATGACAATGATCATGTTTGCCGTTTCGTGCAAATTTCAATGTTAAATACCTGAATTTCAACTGTTAACAGTTAACAGCCAACTGCCAACAGTTAACCATTTTGCCATTTCCCCCAAAATACCTATCTTTACAGCGGAAAGAAACAATTGAAGGGAACGGGTTCGTTCCCTTCTTTATTTCTCAGATATGGCCAATACAGATAAAACAGGACAGGTAACGGATCTGCTACAATCAATACTAGGTGTTGATAATCAATACTTTGTAGTGAAGGTTTCCATTCGTCCCATCAACCATATCAGTGTATTTGTTGACGGTGATGCAGGGGTAACGATCGAGAAATGTGTGCAGATCAACAGAGCACTTTACAAGAAAATTGTAGAGCAGGGAATTTGCAATGATGGAGAGTTTTCTTTGGAGGTTTCTTCTCCGGGTGTTGACGAACCATTGACCATGCCTCGACAGTATATCAAAAACATCGGTCGTTCTGTGGAACTGGAAATGTTGGATGGCAGAAAATTGGAGGGAAAACTCTTGGTTGCAGATGAGAAGTCCATTCAACTGGAAGAGGAAAAAGGAAAGGGCAAGAAAAAAGAAATCATTCAACATTTTTTGTTGATGAAAGATATCAAATCAACCATTGTAAAACTGATATTTAAATAACAGAACATTAAATTGTAGCATATGGCCAGTATTAATTTGATCGAATCGTTCCAAGATTTTAAAGATGCGGAAAACATCGATCGTCCCACGCTCATGAAAGTATTGGAGGATGTATTCAAAACATTGCTCCGTAAAAAATACGGATCAGATGAGAGCTTTGATGTAATTGTCAATACAGAAAAAGGTGACCTTGAAATTGTTCGCCACAGAATGATTGTGGAGGATGGGAAAATGGAAAATCCACTGATGGAAATCGAGTACAAAGATGCTGTGAAGATTGAACCTGATTTTGAAGTAGGCGAAGAGTTGTATGAAGAAGTCGATATACAAGATTTTGGACGCCGTGCCATTCTTGCTGCCAAGCAAACCCTTGCCAGCAGAATCGGTGATCTGAAGAAGAATGCCTTGGTTAAAAAATATGGTGACCGTGTAGGTGATATCATCAGCGCAGAAGTTTACCAGGTATGGAAGAAAGAAGTATTGCTGATCGATGAAGACGGAAACGAACTGATCCTTCCGAAATCAGAGCAAATCCCATCTGATTATTTCAAGAAAGGTGAGAGCATCCGTTCTGTGATCAAAAAAGTGGAGTTAAAAAACAATTCACCTGTTATCATTCTTTCAAGAACACATCCTTCATTCCTGGCCAAATTGCTGGAGATTGAAGTCCCTGAAATATTTGACGGATTGATCGTCATCAGAAAAATTGTTCGCGAACCAGGTGAGCGTGCCAAAGTTGCTGTAGAAAGCTATGACGATCGCATCGATCCAGTGGGAGCCTGCGTAGGTATGAAAGGAAGCCGCATCCATGGTATTGTGCGTGAATTGAAAAACGAAAACATTGATGTGATCAATTTCACCAACAACATACAATTGCTGATCCAACGATCACTGACTCCATCCAAGATCACCCGCATGACCATCGATAACGAGGGTAAACGTGCTGAGGTGTTCGTATCACCTGATCAGGTTTCACTCGCCATCGGTAAGCGTGGTGTAAATATCAAGCTTGCTGAGGAATTGACAGGATTTGACATCGATGTCTACCGCGACAATGAAGGTGAGATGGCTGAATACGATATCGATTTGGATGAATTCAGTGATGAAATCGAAACATGGATCATCGAAGAATTGAAACGCATCGGATGCGATACCGCCAGAAGTGTATTGGATCTGACTGCTACTGAATTGGAGCGCAGGACTGATCTCGAAAAAGAGACCATCGATGAAGTGCGTGAAATTTTGAGAGCAGAATTTGAAAAGGACTAAATATTGCATCAAGCATTGTTAGATAAAAAAGCTGAAGGAGGATAAATGTCAGAATCAAATACACCCAGGTTAATGGCCGCGGCCAAGGAATTCAACATCGGAAAAGACACGTTGGTTGATTTCCTGGTTGGAAAAGGATTTAGCAAGGATGATCTAAAGCCTACGTCAAAATTGACGGAGGACATGTACCGTTCTCTGCAACAGGAATTCTCTTCCGACAAGGCAGCGAAAGCCAAAAGCGATGCCATTGAGATACCCAAAGGTGCAGCTGCAGAGGTTAAGAAGAAAAAAGACGAAGAGGAGATTGTTTTCAAAAAGGAAACCAAGAAAAAAGCCGAAGCAGCAAAGCCCGCCGAACCTCCCGTAGAGAAAGTAAAGATCGATGCTCCTGAACTGGATGGTCCAAAAATCCTGGATAAAATAGACCTGGAAGCGCTGGATACCACTACGCGTCCAAAAAAAACCACCAAGAAAAAAGCAAAAGCATCTGATACGGCTGAGGCGCCTGCAGAAAAAATGGAGCAACCGCCTGTTGAAGAAGCTACCAAAAAATCTGCAGAAGCTGAAGTTGAGCGAGTGAAGATTGAAGCTCCTGAATTAGAGGGACCCAAAATCATTGGTAAAATCGAATTGGCTCCTGAATCTGATGAAAAAGCTCAGCACAGTGATGAAAAAAGAAAAAGAAAGAGAATACCAATCGAGAAAAAAGATATCGAACGCTCGAAACCTTCCATTCAAAAAGGTGGAGGTGGCGCTCCTCAGCGTTCAGGCGGACCCCGACAGGGCGGACCACGTGTGTTCAAGAAGACCGAAGTAAAAGAAATCGACGAAAAAGAAATTCAAAATAAAATCAAGGAAACACAGGCCAAGCTTTCAGGTGGCGGTGGTTCCAAAGCCAAGATTACCAAATCCAAACTTCGCAGACTCAAACGCGAAGAGATGGAAGCCGGTGCAGAAGGAGAGGGAGAAGACAATAAAATCCAGCTGACAGAATTCATCAGCGTGAGCGAATTGGCGAGTCTGCTCGATGTAAACTTTGCCGAGATCATCAGCAAGTGTATGAGTCTGGGCATCATGGTATCCATCAACCAACGATTGGATGCAGAAGTCATTGAATTGGTTGCCGCAGAATTCGGATATGAAGTGGAGTTCATCGATATGGAAAAGCAGATGGAGATGGAAGAAGAGGAAGAAGAAGATGATGTAGAGGACCTTGCTCCACGTGCTCCGATTGTTACCATCATGGGACACGTAGACCATGGTAAAACATCGTTGCTCGATTATATCAGAAATGCAAACGTGGTTGCAGGTGAGGCTGGTGGTATTACACAGCACATCGGTGCATACCATGTTGATCTGCCTTCCGGAAAATCAATTACGTTTCTCGATACACCCGGACACGAAGCGTTTACTGCGATGCGTGCACGTGGTGCAAAAGTCACCGATCTAGCAATCATTGTTGTTGCAGCAGATGATGCTGTGATGCCTCAAACAAAAGAAGCCATCAGTCACGCACAAGCTGCCGGCGTTCCAATGATTTTTGCGATCAATAAAATTGACAAGGACGGTGCGAATCCACAGAAAATATATGAGCAACTTTCCCAAATGAATATTTTGGTGGAAGAATGGGGCGGTAAATTCCAGAGCCAAGAAATTGCAGCCAAATCTGGATTGAACGTCGATAAGTTATTGGAAAAAATCTTGCTCGAAGCCGAGCTCCTGAATCTGAAAGCAAATCCGGATAAAGAATCAACCGGTACTGTCATTGAAGCAACTCTCGACAAAGGAAGGGGTTATGTTGCAACCATCCTTGTTCAAAATGGAACATTGCATCAGGGAGATCTGGTAGTCAGCGGACAATATTACGGAAGAGTCAAGGCCATGATGAATGAAAGGAATAACCGTGTTGATGCCATTCCTCCATCTTCTCCTGTATTGATTCTGGGATTGAATGGTGCTCCACAGGCAGGTGAGAAATTCAAAGTATATACAGATGAATCGGAAGCAAAAGAAATTGCCAACAGAAGAGCACAAATCATGCGTGAGCAGGGAATCAGAACCAAAAAGCATATTACCTTGGATGAGATTGGACGCAGATTGGCGCTTGGAAACTTCAAGGAACTCAACATCATTATCAAAGGTGATGTGGACGGATCCGTGGAGGCTTTGAGTGACTCATTGCAGAAACTCTCTACGCAGGAAGTTGCCATCAAGGTGGTACACAAAGCAGTTGGACAAATTACAGAAAGCGATGTATTGTTGGCAACAGCATCTGATGCGATCATTGTTGGTTTCAATGTTCGTCCCTCACTTCAGGCAAATAAAATTGCAGAAAAAGAAGGTGTTCAGATTAAATTGTACTCCATTATCTACAACGCGATTGAGGAAATCAAGAGTGCGATGGAAGGTCTTCTTGAACCAAAAGTGGAAGAGAAGATCGTTGCCAATGTGGAGATCAGAGAAGTGTACAAATTCGACAAAGCCACCGTTGCCGGTTGTTATGTATTGGATGGAAAGATCAGCCGCAACAACAAAATACGTATCATCCGAGATGGTATCGTTGAATATCCCAAAGGCGAGGGCCAAAGTGCAGAATTGGGCAGCTTGAAACGCTACAAGGATGACGCCAAGGATGTATCAGCGGGTATGGAGTGCGGATTGACGGTCAAAAATTACAATGATATCCGAGTAGGTGATGTGATCGAAGCATTTGAGGAAACAGAAGTGAAGAGGACCCTATAATTAAGAAAAGTTTAGATGTATTGTTTTCAGTTTGTGACTGAATTCAATCAATTTTGAGAAGCAACACAGCACATGAGAAAAATAATTGTTTTACTTTTTTTGTTTTTGGCAAGCATAACCCTGCATGCACAAACTGCAAAGCTGTTGGCTGATAAAATTGTAGCCATTGTTGGTGACAAAATTGTCCTCAGAAGCGATCTGATAAATTACATAGACGACCTCAAACGCCAGGGGAATGAAGTCCCGCCCAATGCCGAGTGTGTTTTGCTTGAGAAAATGATGCAGGACAAGGCTTTGATCCTCCAGGCAGAAAAAGATTCACTCCCTGTTTCAGAAGAAGATATCGAAGCTGAACTCGATCAACGTGTCAGATACTTCATCATGCAGTACGGCGGAAAAGAAGCATTTGAACAAATTGCAGGCAGAACCATCTACCAAGTCAAAGAAGATTTCAGAAAAAGTATCAAAGAAGGTCGTTTGGCAAAAGCAATGAGAGATAAAATCATCGAGAATGCCAAAATTACTCCCAATGAGGTGCGTGATTATTTTCAAAAAATTCCAAAGGACAGCCTTCCTTTTTATGAAACAGAATTGGTCATCGGACAAATAGTGGTCAATCCAAAAGCAGGAAGAGAACTGGAGAAGTTTGCGCAAGATGAATTGTCTGATTACAGGAAGCAAATTGAAGCCGGACAAAAAACATTTGAAACAATGGCACGCCTGTATACCGAAGATCCAGGCAGCAAACAAAGCGGCGGCAGATATGAAATCAACAAGAACGAAAAAACATGGGATCCTGATTTCAAAAATGCAGCATTCAGGTTGAAAGAAGGACAAATCTCTCCCGTCATCAAATCAAAATTCGGTTATCATATCATTCAAATGATCAGCAGAAACGGTGATGATGCAGTCATCAGACACATCCTCCGTGTGCCTCAAATCTTAGATGAGGATATAGACGTTGCCAAGTCGAAACTCGATTCTGTGCGTTCAAAATTGATTGCTGGTACCCTTTCTTTTGGTGAGGCAGTTGATAAATTCAGCGATGACCAAAACAGCAAGTTCACTGCAGGGATTTTAACCGGACAAGGAGGGAATTATGTTACCATTGATGAACTGGACAAGGATCTTGTTCCTTATCTGGACAAATTGAAAGTGGGAGAATTTTCCCAGCCAATGGTTTTCAAGACTGAACAAGAGAAAACTGCCGTTAGGATCGTGTATCTCCAAAGCAAAACAGAACCACACCGTGAAAACCTGCGGGATGACTACGACAAAATCTCCCAGAGGGCCCTTTCCGAAAAAAGGGAAAAATTGGTAGAGAAGTGGTTTGCAGACAAACTTCCTACGTTTTATGTCATGATTGACAAGGATTTTCAGCAATGTGAATCCATCCAAAAACAATTCCCCCAATTCGTCAGCAAGTAAGTCCCATTTTAATTTCGGGGTATCTTTATTTAGGTGTAATTTTACCACCTTCACTGTTATATGAGTGATCCCATTAAACACGAATGCGGACTCGCATACATTAGGCTCTTAAAGCCATTCTCCTATTACCAACAAAAAAAGGGTACGGCACTCTATGGTCTGAACAAACTCTATCTTCTGATGGAGAAGCAGCACAACCGTGGACAAGACGGAGCAGGTATTGCATCTGTAAAACTCAATGCGGAACCTGGATATCCTTTCATGCATCGACTTCGCAGTGTGGCTACACAGGCCATTGCAGATATATTTGCCCAAGTTGGTAAAGAAATCAATGAGATGGAGCAGTCGCAGCCTGACATCAGAAAGCATCCTGGATTGATGAAGGGACATCTGAATTTCATGGGCGAACTTCTATTGGGTCATCTCCGTTACGGCACCCAGGGTAAAAACAATGTTGAGTTCTGCCACCCATTCATCAAGCGCGATATCATCCCGGCAAGAAATCTCGCATTGGCTGGAAATTTCAATCTTGTCAATACAGATGAGTTGTTTGGATTGGTCAATATCAATCCGGGTGATTTTCAAAAGCAAAGCGATTTGGCTGCCATGATGGAAGTGGTGCATCATTTTATTGTGAAAGAAGATGAATCAAATCCCGGTGCTTTGTCGATTTCATCTGTCTTGAAAAAAGCTTTCAAGCATTTTGATGGGGGCTATCATGTAAGTGGACTCCTCGGCAATGGCGATTCATTTGTGATCAGAGATCCACATGGTATTCGTCCTTCCTATTATTATATCAGCAATGAAGTCATCGTTGCCGCATCAGAGCGCGCTGCCATCCGAACTACTTTTCATGTAGGAGAGAATGAGGTGAAAGAATTGATGCCCGGACAAGCACTGATTGTTTCCAGTGATGGCAGCTATACAGTTGAACAAATACTTGAACCCAAAGAAAGAAGGGCTTGCAGCTTTGAAAGAATTTATTTTTCGAGGGGCAGTGATGAAAAAATTTACAGAGAGAGAATCGGACTCGGTTATAGACTGAGTGACAATGTGCTGAAGGCAATCAACAATGATCTGAAGCATACTATTTTTTCTTTTATACCAAATACTGCGGAAGTCGCATTCTATGGACTCCTCAAGGGCATGGAAGATTTCCTGAATCAAATAAAGGTCCAGCGTATCATGGCCTGGGGCAAAGATTTTGATGAAGAGAAATTGTCTGAAATGGTGAACAGGAAAATCCGTGTTGAAAAGATTACTACGAAGGATGTCAAAATGCGCACCTTTATCACCGAAGATGCAAGCAGATCTGAAATGGTGCAACACGTGTATGATATCACTTATGGAACTGTGGAGAAGGGTGTAGACACCATCGTTGTGATTGATGATTCAATTGTAAGAGGTACTACGTTGAAGGAGAGCATTGTAAGAATGCTTTCGAGACTCGAGCCTAAAAAAATCATTGTAGTTTCTTCTGCTCCGCAAATACGTTACCCAGACTGTTATGGGATTGATATGAGCAAGTTGGGTGATTTTATTGCGTTCAAAGCAGCACTTGAATTGTTGAAGGATCATGGAAAATCATCCTTGCTTGATCAGGTATACAATCAATGCAAAGAATATCAACGCAACAACCAATTGCATACAGAGAACCTGGTACGACAAATCTATGCACCTTTTACGCCTCAAGAAATTTCTTCAAAAATTGCCCAGTTGATCACTCCTGCTGAAGTAAATATGCAGGTGGAAGTCATCTACCAAACCATCGAGGACCTGCACGATGCTTGTCCAAATAACACCGGGGATTGGTATTTCACTGGGAACTATCCAACCCCCGGCGGTAATAGGGTAGTAAACAAGGCCTTCATTAATTTCATGGAAGGCCGTGATGTAAGAGGCTACTGATTTATTTCAATCCGTATTTGTACATATATCTTTCGTAGAGCTGCTTGTGCTTGTCGTCCATGCTCACGATTCTACCTTGTATCATGACCATAGCAATTTTACTGGTTCTGATGTCCAGGATATCGCCCTCGCTGATTACAACATTTCCATCTTTTCCTTTTTCAATAGAGCCTGTTTTTTCATCAATGCCCAGAATCTTGGCAGCATTCAGCGTGATCGCACTCAATGCCTGTTCTTTGCTCAATCCATATGCAGCAGCAGTTCCGGCATTGAAGGGAAGGTTTTTGCCACGGTGTTGTCCATCTCCGTCGTTGATCGCGAAGAGTACACCAGCCTTCTGAAGCAGTCCGGGCAATACATAAGGCAGATCAACACCATCATCTGCCAGTGTAGGAAGTGCATGCATTTGATCAAGGATGACTGGAATATTGTTTGATTTCAGCAGCTCTGCAATTTGAAAACTTTCACTGGCTCCAACCAAGACAACATCAAAGTCAAATTCTTTTTTAAAGTCGATCGCAGCCAAAATTTCTCTGACCACATCGCAATGAACATACAGTTTTTGTTTTTTATCAAAGAGTCCTTTGACTGCCTCAAACTTTAAATTTGTCTGGCTGTGATTGCTTTGTGAAAGATATACTTTGGCTTCTCTGAAGAAGGTCTTTATTTTTTCCAGTTCATCCAATCCTCTTTTTACCGGATCACCTGCAGGGGGACTGATGCCCATGAAGGCAGCATATGGATTGGGTCTGTTGAACAGAGAGGGCATGTTGATATGCATGGCGTTGTCTCTGGCATATGCAGCATCCTCCCAGTTCCATGCATCCAACTGTACAACCGATGATGATCCGCTGATGACACCTCCTTGTGGAACGATGTTGGCAAGCACGATGCCGTTTGTTTTCAGCGTATTGATTACTTTAGAATCGGTATTGTATGCAACGAGTGATTTGATAGTGGGATTATATTCACCAATTTCAACTGCATCAGCTGTTGCACGTACACTGTTCACTTCTACCAGTCCAAGGTTGGCATTGGAAAAAATCAAACCAGGATATACATGTTTCCCTTTTGCATCAATTACAACTGCATTTGGTGAGGGATTGATGCCAGAGCCAATATTTACAATTTTCCCTTCATTGATTTCAACTGAGGTATTGCTCAAAACAGTTCCATTCCCTACATGCACAGTTCCATTGGCAATGAAAATTGCTTTATCCTGCTTCTTGGCTGGATATACATTCTCTTGTGCAAATCCTGCTGCAGCGGTCACGAGCGCTATGAATATTGATATATACTTTTTCATTTCTAGTATTTTATTCGGATTAGTCTTTTTCAATTGTTAACAATCCATGAGAATGGTCATGGTCGCCGCAGTTCAGCAATGTAACATAACTGGGCGTTGCTGGAGCCATGGGATTGCCGGCTCTTTTTTCACCCATCATTTTTTGCATCAGTCGGTTTCTTTCTGCAGTCAGTTCTTTTCTCAATTGAGCATCTTTCTCTCTATCAAAATAAACAATACCATCTACGATGGTTTTCTCTGACTTTGCATAAATACTCAATGGATGATCGCTCCAAACTACCAGGTCAGCGTCTTTGCCCACTTTGATGCTTCCTACACGGTTGTCGACATGCAGCATTTTTGCTGGATTCAATGTGACCATCTTCAATGCATCTTCTTCTGACATGCCGCCGAACTTGATGCTTTTTGCTGCTTCCTGGTTCAGTCTGCGTGCCATCTCTGCATCATCTGAGTTGATGGCAACGTTTAGTCCCACCTTGCTCATGATGGTCGCATTGTAAGGAATGGCATCCACCACTTCCATTTTATAGTTCCACCAGTCGGAGAACGTTGAAGCAGCAGCTCCATGTGCTTTCATCTTGTCAGCCACTTTGTATCCTTCTAAAATATGTGTGAAGGTGTTGAATTTGAATCCAAGTGATTCTCCCACTTTCATGGCAGCGTTGATCTCACTTTGCACATAAGAGTGGCAAGTGATGAATCGCTTGCTGTTGAGAATTTCAACCAATGCATCCAATTCAAGATCTCTTCTAACCACCAGGGTTGGATCTGCTCCTACCACAGGGGTTTTAGATTTGGGATTGGGCTTGGATCCAACGGATGCAGCCCACATGGCTTTCTGATAATCTTTGGCTCTTGTGAATGCATCAGTAAGCACTTGTTCCACGCCCATGCGGGTATCAGGGAATCTTGTGTTGGCCATGGGGAAAGACGATCTCTTTACATTTTCACCCAATGCAAACTTGATGAAAGGATCAGATCCTTCAAATTTTAATTTATCATCATTGGCACCCCAACGCAACTTGATCAATTGCGTCTGTCCACCAATTGTATTGGCACTTCCGTGCAGGATATGTGAAGAGGTCACACCACCACTGAGTTGACGGTAGATATTGATATCGTCCGGATTCAGGTTGTCTGCAATTCTAACTTCAGAAGTAACAGATTGTCCGCCTTCATTGATGGAGGCAGCAGCAATGTGTGAGTGTTCATCAATGATACCTGCTGTTATGTGTTTGCCGGAAGCATCTACTACTTTTGCATTTGCATCTTGCAATCCTTTTCCTACTGCTGCAATTTTTCCGTCTTTGATCAATACATCTGCATTTTCCATTTTGCCCTCTGCTTCATTGGTCCATACCGTTGCATTCTTGAATAAAATATTTTCCTGCTTCGGTGCTTGTGACCAACCATAAGGAGTGAAGGGATAAGTAACAGCTCCCAATTTAGGGGCAGCTTTCTTTTTCGCAGTATCGCTTGCAGCTGCAGTCAAATTATTCAATGTGGCAGTCCAGGTAAATTTATTTCCTTCCCCATCTTCACCATATCCATTCCATACATTGCCATTGCTCATGCCGCTCAATTTGATGGTATTGCTGGATTTTTTCTCTGCAGGAAAACTGATTTTTACCAATTTCCCATCAAAAGAAAATTTCGATGCAATCGTATCGTTGCTGATGACATTGGCAGCTGATGCGGATTTCACTTGAAGAGCATAATTTTTAGCTCCTTTTTCTCCGGTTACAACCAATGCGTATGATCCTGCAACGTCTACCCATTTGTCAGTCTTTACCCCATATCTGTTGCCCTGAACCCAGTTTTCGATGATGCTTGATTTTTCACTGAATACATTTCCGGTTGTAATGATAAAGTTGGCCAGCTTGCCTTGCTCAAGACTTCCCACCACATCGGCCACGCCAATCATTTTGGCCGGAGCAGCTGTCAGTGCTTCCAATGCTTTTGATTCACTCAGTCCGTACTCAATGGCCTTTCTGAGATTTCCCATGAATGCATTGGGTGATCTCAAATCTGCAGTGGTCAGGCTGAATGCAATGCCTGCTTTTTCAAGAGAAGCCGGATTGGTAGGAGCGAGTTCCCAATGTTTCATATCTGACAATGAAACAAATCTTGCATCATTGGGATCTTCCACATCCATAGCCATGGGATAATTCACAGGCACAATCAAAGATGCACCGGTGGATGCTATCTCAGATACACGTTGGTATTCATTTCCATTGGTTTTGATGATGTATTGCACACCGAATTCATCACCAATTCTGTCTGCGCGCAGAATATTCCATTTGTCATTCGCCTCGAAAATTTGCGGAAGCGATTGAATATTGTTCCATGCGATCAAACTCAGGTTAACGCCTTCTTTGGCTACATTGTTTTTGTACCATTTTGCATCATAATAGGTTTGTCTCAACAATGAAATACTTCCCATCATGGATGATGGGTAAGACTGTTGAGAGGTTCCTTTGCTGAATGAGTAATGTGCAGAGGCTTTTTCTCTGATGATGGCGTGATTTTCTTTTATGCTTGCAAGTGAAACGAATGTTCCGCTTCCTCTGGCAATACCATCTCTTTGATGGGTGAGCACAGCTCCAAATCCTGCTTCTCTCAATGCTTTTGCTTTTGCATCATCTACTACAAACAAGGATCCTGCTTGGACGTCCGCCTTGATGGCTTGGTTCCATCCAAATGCACCTTTGGTATTGGAAGTCAACTGAACATTTAGAAAAGAATTTCTTCCACCAAAACCCTGCCCCTGGGGTGTGGCTACTCCATAGTCTGCATAGAGATCAATGAAAGAGGGATAAATAAATTTTCCACTGCAATCAATCACTACTGCATCAGAAGGAATCGCAACAGATGTTCCAACTGCAACGATTTTATCCTGACGAATCAAAAGAGTTGCATTGTTCAACACATGTTGTGCATCCTGCACAATAGTTGCGTTCTTAAATGCAAACATTGTTTCTCTTTGGTCTGCAACCCCGTTTACAGGAAAACTGGGTTGGGCAAAGAGAGAAATACTGAAGCATCCCAGAAGGATGGCCATGCATAATTTTCTCATAGCGGTTTAATTTCGATTTTTGAAGTTGGACAAGTTAATAAAAAAAGCGATGCTTATGCACCGAAATATTGGATGCCAAATTGATCGATGGCCCTTCTGTATTCTTCAAAATTGAATGGGGGGAATCTGTATTGATAATCAATGCATTGCTTGATGGCATGGCTCAAATCTAGGGTTTGTTGATCCTGAATGCTGAACCAGCCTAATTTACTTAATCGTTTTCCCAAATACTCCTGCTCTGTTTGACCGGGAGTAGGGATCATGACTGCTTTTTTTCTCAATCTGATCAAATCCATAACGGAGGAATAACCTGTTCTGCACACTACCAAGCTTGATTTTTCAATGATTTCAGCCAGTTCAACTGCAGGAAGATGATTGATAAATTGAACATTGCTTGTATCAGGAATTATTGCATGATCAGCGGGGAGTCCACGGACACAAATAAATCTCTTTTGTATTGTACCTGCTTGTTCAATCAACTTATTTTCCAGGATACTTCTTTGCGGTTCGGGTCCGGATAAAAGCAATAAAACAACATCCTCTTCCGCAATATGTTTTGCAGTCATTCTTGAAAGGGGACCAATATATGCTATGTTACCTGGGATTTTTTTCGGATGAGAAAGTTTTCCTGAAATGTTTTGATCATCTGCTGTATCTGGGACCCAGCAGGCATTGAAACGTTGTATGAATCGAAATGAAATCAACCGCAGTAGGTTGTCTGCCATGCTTCCCATTCCACTGATGGGAGCCACCTGATGGGAAATAAAAATTGTTTTTGCTTCTTTGTGAAACAATCCATATCTGTTGTCGCTTACAATGATATCCCATGCATGCGATTTCATTTTTTTTCTTAGCCAGCGGTATTCGCGGATGATGGCGAGCATTATTTTGGGGACTTGCATCAGTATGGAAGGGATGAAGAATATTCCCTTTTTGGAATAACTGATATTGTAACCCCTGAGCGGCATGATTTCCAACTCAGGGAATTCATGTTTGAGTAAATTGGCTGTTTTGCCTTCTCCCGCAAGTGTAATCTTCCAGCCCTTTGAGCGCATATAGTGGATGATCGGAACACACCTGGTGGCATGTCCGAGTCCCCAGTCTAAAGGAATTATTAAAACTTTAATGTCTTTGCCCATTGATGGAAGAATGGAGTATTTTTAGCTGGATGAAATTACAGCGGATTAGAACAATTATAGGTGTTTTGTTGTTTTTTACTCTGTTGTTGGCCTCTTTTTCCTGTAATATGGCAAGAAAAAGCAGCTGCAATTGTCCAAGTAAAAAAGGATTAATACTTTAGATCTATGCAAGCCTTGAAAAGAGATTTGTTGTTGATGCGCAAAGAGATCAATCCTGATCCTAAGTTGATCGAGCAGGAAGTGAGCTCATTGGATCAGCTCTTGAAGGCCACAGAATCTTCCAATCATTTTTTCGTTTGTTTTGAATTGCTTGATTTGAACAAGTTCAAAATATTTCGTGATCAATTAACTATTGCGAAAGCAATGAAACCAAAGGGATTGAAAGCGTTTCAGTTTTTGGTCAACAGAAACTAAATAGAACATATCGAATAAAAAAAGGGGATGTATATTTTACATCCCCTTTTTATTTTATTTTTCGAATGGACTCATTTTGGTCGCGGAAACCTGTTCCTGGTATCCTTTCCAGATACCCTCTTTGAAGGCGTTTACTCTTTTGACTGCATCTTCAATCAGTCTGGATGCATTTTCAACCAATTGTTTTTCCTGTGCACCCGGTGCAATTGGTTTGGAGGCGATTGACATGCTGGCTTGCTGATAGGTATTCATTACCGTAATGGTTGGCACTTGTCCATATCCTTGTTTGGTTTGTGGTTTTCCAGTGATGGATTCACGAAGCTTTTTCACTTCATCCTGAATTTTCTTGGTTGATTTTTTCAGCGAATCCACTTCTTTTCCTGTAATATCTTTGATATATGTCTCCACTTTTTTGCTTACATTGTCTGCCTCTGTCAGCAGATCCATTGCTTCAATGAGTTTGTCACCGCTCTTTTTCAATTCTGCTCTCAATGAAGCCTGTGCTTCTTTGATCGCATTCTTGTTACCCAGGCGAGGATCATCCAATAGTGTAACGTATGTTGAATCTCTGTTCTTTTGGTAGGTCAACACAACCTTATAGGTTCCAGGCAATGCCTGTTGACCTGCAGGTTCATCAGCGCCAGCTCCTCCACCGCCTCTTCTGCCTCTGCCGCCTCCGCCAGGAGTTCTGAAACCCTTTTCTTCCATTCCCCAGTATTTTCTGTTGAATCCTGAGTCTGCAGCCCATTTCAGGTTGCGAACGATTTCATTTTTATCGTTGTAAATCTTCACCACCACCGAATCTTTTTTCTTTGTTGTATCGTTGATGGGTTTGATGTAGTAAGAAATGGCAGCGCCTGCTGGTCTGTTGGGGGCGTCCCAAATTCCCCAGGTACTCCACTCATATCCAGGTGCATTTTTGAAGGATGCCTGAAAGGTGTTTCCATTGGGGAAACTTCCGAATGGTTTGTTCCAGTCGCCTTTTGCAGATGCCAATTTGCGCAGTGGACGAATATCGTCCAATACCCAAAGGGCTCTGCCGAATGTTGCAATAACCAGATCTGCTTCACGCTCCTGAATGGTTAGATCGTAGGTAGATACACTTGGATATCCATTCTTCCATTGCTGGAAACTGGTGCCATTGTCAAGACTCACCCACAATCCTTGTTCTGTTCCCGCAAAAATCAAATTCGGTTCAGTTGGATCCTGCAAAACACAAAGCGCATATCCAATTGCTTTTTTATCATCCAACAAACGTGTCCATGTCTTGCCATAATCGTTGGTCCTGAAAATATATGGTTTGAAATCACCTCTTCTGTAGTCATTGGCAACAACAAAAGCTTCTCCTGCATTGTATCGGGATGCTTGGATTTGCGGAATCCATGCACCAACCGGCAAGCCAGGAATTTTACCTCTGAAGTTGGTCCAGGTTTTACCTCCATCTCTTGTAAGTTGTACGTTTCCATCATCTGTTCCAACCCATACTACATTGTTGTCTTTTGCAGATGGTGCAATGGTGAGAATGGTGCAATAATTTTCTGCACCGGTGATATCAATGGAAATACCTCCGTTGTTGGTTTGATCAATTTTTGCACTGTCATTGGTGGTAAGATCTGGTGAGATGGTCTCCCATGATGCGCCTTTGTTGGTTGATTTGTGCAAAAACTGACTGCCGTAATAAATGGTTGCGTTGTTGGTGGGATCTTGCGCTATTGCTGCATTCCAGTTGAAGCGCAGCATGGTTTTTTGATCGATTTGCGGCGGCTTCATGTACCAGCTTTCACCGGTTTTGATATTGTATTTGCCTACAGAACCGCCCTGGCTCATTGCATAAATCCATGATGCATCATCGGGATCAGCCATGGCATCGAATCCATCACCACCCCAAATATTTTCCCAGTAATAATTTTTGATACCGCCGCTCATCCATGTGTACGCCGGACCATGCCATGTACCGTTGTCTTGCATGCCGCCCATTACATGGTAAGGCGTTTCGTTGTCAACGTTGATATGATAGAATTGTCCCACGGGCAACTTCTCATCAAAAATCCACGTCTTTCCTTTGTCGCGTGTGATGCCAATTCCTCCATCGTTTCCGTCGATGATGAAATTTGGATTGTTCGGGTGAATCCAAAATGCATGGTGATCTGGATGGATGCCGTTGTAGGGGATGACCACTTCAAAGTTTTTTCCTGCATCTTCACTTTTTGAAATCATTTGATAGATCAGCCAAAGTCTGTTTTCATTTTGCGGATCGCAAGCGATCTCTTGAAAATAAAAGGGACGTGTAGAGACAAATTCCGGATTGCTGTTCATCAATGACCAAGTCAATCCGCCATCATCTGATTTATACAATCCGTTTTTGGTTGCTTCCACCAATGCGTATACACGATTGGGATTGCTTCTTGAAATAGCCAATCCGATTCTGCCGAGATTTCCTTCCGGCAATCCTTCTTTGGCGCCAAGTTTTTTCCAGCTTTTCCCTCCATCAAATGTCATGTACAATCCGCTTCCGGGTCCCCCGCTGCTCAAACTCCATGGTGTTCTGCGGTGCTGCCACATGGCGACAAACAATTTATTGGGGTTGGATGGATCCATGATCATATCTGCCACACCTGATGTATCATTGGTAAATAATATTTTATTCCAGGTATCGCCGCCATCGGTTGTTTTGAAAACACCTCTTTCAGGATGTTCGGCATAGGGATTCCCGATTGCACCTGCGTAAACGGTATTTGGATTGGTTGGATCAACGATGATGCGGTGTATGTTTCTTGTTTTTTCGAGTCCCACGCGCTTCCAAGTTTTTCCTCCATCGATGGTTTTGTACATGCCTTCACCCAAACTCACGGAGTTCCTCGGATTTCCTTCGCCTGTTCCTACCCATACCGTGGAGGGGTTTGATTGTTGTATGGCGATGGAGCCAATGTTCAAGATCGGTTGTTCTTCAAAAACAGCCTCCCAGCTTGCACCTGCATTGTTGGTTTTCCATACTCCACCGGAAGCTGCGCCGATCCAAATCTGGTTGGGATCAGCAACTACTGCATCGATGGTGGTGATGCGACCGCTCATTCCAGCAGGACCGATATTCCTGGGTTTCCAGTTTTTGAACTGGTCCAAACTGAATTTCTGGGCGAAAACACCCATGGTAATAAATGATAATACGAGGATGTAAGAGAACTTTTTCAGCACTGACATGTTTAAAAATTTTCCGGAAATTATGGATTAATACCCTCCAAGGAAAATTTCTTTTACGGGCGGCATTGATCCCGATTTGCCAGTTAATTTTAAAGGAAAATTTGGCAGCAATCCGGAACTTTCCTAATTTAGTGTTTAAACATCAATTATTTGTATCATGAAAAAATCAATTCTCGGTCTCGTTGCGCTGGTGTCATGCATGGCAGCTGGTGCACAAACAACATGGAATGTTGACAAAGTTCACTCCAATGTAAAATTCGCTGTATCACATATGGTGGTATCAGAAGTGGAAGGCAGCTTCAAAATGTTTGATGGCAACCTGGTTGCATCAAAGGCAGATCTTTCCGATGCAAAAGTTAGTTTTTCTGTGGATGTTGCTTCAGTAAATACCGACAACGATCGCAGAGATGGACATTTGAAGAGCGATGATTTCTTCAATGCAGAGAAGTTCCCTAAAATGTCTTTCGTAAGCAAATCCATGAAGCCATTGGGAAACAACAAATACAAATTGTCTGGTGATTTAACCATTCGCGATGTTACCAAGACTGTTGAATTTGATGTAACCTATGGTGGTCAAATCAATACAGGTCGTGGTATCAAAGCTGGTTTCAAAGCAAAGGCTACCATCGATCGTTTGCAATTCGGATTGAAATATGCACCGGCTTTGGAAGCAGGTGGATTGGCTGTAGGAAAGGATGTAGATATTACTGTGTTGGTTGAAATGGATCAAGCAAAATAATCATGAGTTTTAAGTTTTGGGTTTTGGGTCGTGGGTTCTTTAACCCAAAACCTGAAACCCAAAACTATTTCTTTTCAAACCCCAAACTCACCCCATTGATGCAGTACCTCAAACCGGTTGGAGGTGGACCATCATTGAATACATGTCCCAGGTGAGCTTTGCATCTTCCACACTGTACTTCGGTTCTTCTCATGCCCAGTGTGTTGTCTGCAGTATAAATAATGCTCTTCTTTGAAACGGGTTCAAAAAAACTTGGCCAACCACATCCGCTGTCAAATTTGGTATTGCTTTTGAAAAGGGTGTAGCCGCATGCCACACAGTAGTAGGTACCTACTTCTGTTGAAGTTTCAAAATGGCTGGTCCAGGGACGCTCAGTTCCTTTCTGCCTTGCAATGTAAAATTGTTCGGGTGACAACAATTTTTTCCATTCCTCTTCGCTGATTTCTACTTTGTCGCTGCTGGTCCTGGAAAAAACAGGATTGTTTTTTTTCTCTTCCATATGATTGGTTTTTGAAGGCTTTTGTTGTGCTGTGCAACTGCATATCAGCAGCAGTCCGGCCAGTGCAAATGTCATGTATTTCATCTCCAAAATTTATGCGTAAAACTAACTATATTTACCCTCCTTTTTAAACGAGAATTCCATCTAATAAACCCAAAACTGACTGAAATGTTCAATTTGATTTTATTCGGTCCCCCCGGCAGCGGCAAAGGGACACAATCAGAGAAATTGATTTCAACATACGGACTCAAACATTTGTCAACCGGCGATTTGTTGCGATCTGAAATTGCTTCAAAGACTGATTTGGGATTGAAAGCCAAGTCATTTATGGATGCGGGACAATTGGTACCTGACGCAGTGGTGATTGGCATGGTTGATGCTGCCATCAGTGCCAACAAGGGTGTAAACGGATTTTTATTTGATGGATTTCCAAGGACAAAGGCACAGGCGGAAGCATTGGATGCGTTGATGCAATCACATGCAACCGAAATACATGTTGTATTGGCTCTTGATGTGCCGGAGGAAGAGCTGATCCAGCGGATGATTGGCAGAGCAAAAACCTCAGGCCGATCAGATGATGCGGATCCTGAGGTTCAGAAAAAAAGAATTGCGGTATATCGGAATGAAACACTTGCTGTTGCCGATCATTACAAGATGTTCAACAAAGTCGTTCATATCAACGGACTCGGAACGATCCATGAAATATTTTCATCCTTGTGCAAGGAGATCGATGCCAGAAAGTAGCTTTACAGGTTATCGAATTCATAAATGGGATCAATGTGGGTCCCGGCTTCCATTTCAAAAATCGGCTTGATCAATCCGTCTTCCAGTCCATACACCCACCCATGCAGGTGTGGAGCGTTGTTTTCCTTCCATGCCTTCTGGATGATGGATGTTTTGGCAAGGTTCATGACCTGTTCTTGTACGTTCAATTCAATCAATTTGTTGATACGCTCCGATTCTGTTGGCAGGTCATTGATTTCATCGAAATGAATGCGGTAAACATCTTTGATATTGCGCAACCATTTGTTGATGATGCCGAGTGACTGATGCGTCATGGAAGCTTTTACCCCACCACAATTGTAGTGTCCGCATACAATGACATGTTTGACCTTTAAAACTTCCACGGCATATTGCAATACAGACAGCATGTTAAAATCTGTATGCACCACCATATTGGCAATATTTCTGTGGATGAATATTTCTCCCGGCACCGTCCCAGTGATAGAGTCTGGCTGAACGCGGCTATCACTGCAGCCAATCCATAGGTATTCCGGTGTTTGGGTATTTTTCAATCTATTGAAGAATTCGGGGTCTTTCGCAATTGATTGATTTGCCCACTGCTTATTGTTCTCCAGTAATTTTTCGTATGATTTCATTTGAATAATTTTGATGTTGATCAATCTTTTTCAGAGTGCACAAGAGGTCTTTATAGACCTCTTTTTTGTTTTTAGAACTCTCCAAAACCCCTCTGGCATTGATTAAAACCTCTATTGGTGGTGTGTACTTAGGAGTTGCAGCTTTTCCATTTTCAAAATGGAAAAGCTGCAACTTAATATCTGTTTCTTGGTTTTTCCATCTACTTTCTGATATAATGAGGTAAAATCTTCTAACGCAGGTACGTGTTTATTCAAGTACTCTTTGTAAGGGGATAGTTCTTCATTCATCCCCTTTATTGAACGTTCCTTTTCAAACACCTTTAAATCATTGGCCATTTTCAATTCTTGATATTCAAGGGATGTAATCTTACTATCCACATACTCATGGATATGGTTTTTACGTTTTTTAAGACGTTGAATTTCGTCTTTGGTGTTCTGTATTAGTTTTACCCGATTTGAGTCCTCTGCCTCGAAAATTCGTTCTAAAATGGAACGATAGAACTTGATTACTCTGGCCGAGAATTGAATCTCACGGAGCACTTCACTGTCAAACAAGCACAAATGTTGATATAAGCACTGCACTTGATTTAACCACGTCAGCCCCCATTGCGGCAAACGGCTGTTAGTGGCTGGTTTCCTTCGGATTTCTTATTTTGAAAGCATATTTCACCACAAAATAGATGATTAGTGCCGATAATACACCAGTTAAAAAATCAGTAAGCGGAACCATAACTGCAGTGTAAAGCATTATTGAAAGCTCAAATTTCCCGAGATGCTTTATTTCTTTAATCTCTGCCGGTTTAATCATATTACTTGCTACCCACACTAATATACCACCAATACAAGCCATAGGAACTAATTCCAAATATTGAGCTAAGTAAAATGCCATTATCAGTTTTAAAATGGCTTTAAAATATCCTGCCAACGGGGTTCTTGCTCCCGATTTAATACTTGTTGCGGTACGTGCCAAGGCACCTGTGCAGGGAAATCCTTGCACCAATGGAACAAGAATTTGCACCAATCCTTGCCCGAAAAATTCTTTGTCAGGATTAAACGGTGTTTTATCGTTTTTAGCTAACCTATCTGCCATTGAAGAACACAAAATACTTTCCACCCCTGAAACAAATACAATTGC
>Ga0172367_10000739_pt1 | contig 49930 bp, 57 predicted proteins | sample Lak10m_FD_114542 | JGI IMG/M metagenome (GOLD analysis project Ga0172367, IMG submission 114542) | Freshwater microbial communities from Kabuno Bay, South-Kivu, Congo - kab_022012_10m | ecosystem: Environmental > Aquatic > Freshwater > Lake | place: Democratic Republic of the Congo: South-Kivu...
CATTTTTCGCATGTGACGTTGGCTGTTGCACTGAGAAATCTGACAACACTTCAGTTGGCGGTGAAGGCTGCGAAATAGGTTTTGCTAATCCTTAAATCCGATCTTTTTTCGGTGTTGGTTATCCTGAACTTCCTCGTTCTTATGAATGAGGAAGTTCAGTGCCTGATGAATGTCATCGAATTTCTGATTGTAACTGGATTCCAGCGCATCGAGTCTTTCGGAAAGTTCTTTATGTGATAAAGCAAATTGACGCATAAGGATAAATGCACGCATGATCGCAAGGCTGATTTCAACCGCCTTTTCTGATCGCAAAACGGCACTCAGCATGGCGACGCCCTGTTCAGTGAATGCAAAAGGAAGATATTTTGGGTGAGTTCCCCTTTCATGCTTTAACATCACAATTTGTGATCTTAAAGACCTCCATTCTTCTGAAGAAAGTTCAAACATAAAATCATGAGGGAAGCGATTCAAGTTGCGTTTTACGGCTTGCTTCAGTGTTCTCGTTTCAACTTCATAAAGTGTGGCCAAATCGAAGTCGAGCATGATTTTCATTCCACGCAATGTATGGATGCGCGATTGGATAAGTTGTAATTCCATTTCAATGGGTTGGTTAAGGTTAGTTTATTGAAGTTTAGAAAATAAACTGAAATTCTGAAATGAAAAATCGTCCGTAAACAAAGAGCTTTCGTTGCGCTCCAACCCAAAAATATAGCGTAAATTAGCGCTCGATGAAGGTTATTCACAACATAGGAAAATACATGTTAATGCTATGGGTGGTTTTTTCCAAACCGGAAAAAGCGGGCATCTTTCGTCGCAGGGTATTTACCGAGATCGAAACCATAGGGATCAACTCCATTCCAATTGTTGCCTTGATGTCGACGTTCATGGGAGCAGTGATCGCCTTACAGACAGCCTCCAATATTGATAGTCCGCTCTTACCGGCATACACGGTGGGTTACATTACGCAGTCGAGTACGATTCTGGAATTCTCACCAACGATTATCTCATTGATTCTCGCAGGAAAAGTAGGTTCAAATGTCGCTTCGGAAATCGGTACGATGCGTGTAACCGAGCAAATAGATGCGTTAGAGATCATGGGCGTCAATTCGTTGGGATACCTGGTTCTTCCAAAAGTCATTGCGGCCGTATTTTTCTTCCCGGTTTTGGTGGTGTTTTCCATGTTCTTGAGTATGATCGGTGGGTGGTTGGCCTTGTTGCTTTCAGGATTGCTTTCTACTGAAACATACATACTTGGGATCCGCTCGTTCTTCGATGTGTACAACATCTATTACGCACTAACAAAAACGGTCGTATTCGGATTTCTTATTGTTTCAATAGCTTCTTTTTACGGCTATTATACAAAGGGTGGCTCACTGGATGTAGGACGTTCTTCCACTCAGGCCGTCGTGAACAGCAGTATTGCTATTTTGATCGCGAACTTCATACTCACTCAATTGATGTTGTTATGATTGAGGTTCAGGGAGTGAATAAGTCCTTTGGCGACAAACAGGTATTGTATGATATCAATACAACGTTTGACAAGGGAAAAGTCAATTTGATCATTGGTCAATCGGGTCAGGGTAAATCAGTTTTGGCTAAATGTATTGTTGGTTTGCATGAGGCTGATACCGGAAAGATCCTTTTTGACGGACGGGATTTTTCGTCGATGAATCAACTGCAGCGTAAGGAGATCCGTAAAGAAATCGGCATGTTGTTTCAGGGTTCTGCGCTTTTCGATTCGATGACGGTGGAGGAAAATGTGAGATTCCCCTTAAGTATGTTCACCAAGATGACGAAAAAGGAGATGAAAGATCGAGTTGATTTTTGTCTCGACAGGGTGAACCTCAAGAATGTCAATAATCTGTATCCATCAGAATGCAGTGGAGGAATGCAAAAACGAATCGGAATTGCACGAGCGATCGCAATGAATCCACGTTACCTCTTTTGTGACGAACCTAACTCGGGATTGGATCCAAAGACAGCGATCATTATTGACAATTTGATCAAGGAAATCACTTACGAGTACAACATCACTACAGTGGTCATTACCCACGATATGAACAGTGTAATCGAAACGGGAGATAGCATCATGTTCATCCATCAGGGAAAGAACTGGTGGCAGGGAGATCGGAAAACAATCATCACGACTGAGAACCCTGAAATTCTAAGTTTTGTTTATGCCTCTGAATTCATGAAGGAGATCCGAGTATCTATGCAGCAAAACAGGAAATAAACTTATTCCTCGCTGGTATCTTCACCTTCATCTTCCGTACTTCCTAAATACTTTTGATCAATCTCTTTACCGGATTTTACGCCGAGTTTTTTAAGCTTTTCCGCACTTCGGATGAGATTTCCATTGCCTGTATGCAGTTTGTTCATCGCGGCATCATAAGCGTTGGCAGCTTCACGCTGTTTATTTCCAATTCGTTCCATATCCACGACGAACCCGACAAATTTATCGTAAAGTCTGCCTGCTTGTTCAGCAATTTCTTTGGCATTACGTGATTGCAATTCCTGTTTCCAGATACTACCGACCGTCTTTAAAGTGGCGAGTAGGGTGGAAGGTGTAACGATGACGATCTTTTTGTCCCACGCCTGTTGGTACAATGTAGGCTCCTCTTTCATGGCCAATGCAAAGGATGATTCCAGCGGAATGAAGAGCAAGACAAAATCTGGTGAACTGATTTCAGGTATCTGGGTATAGTCCTTTTCTGAAAGCTGTTTGACGTGATTCTTCACCGACTGGATATGCTGCTGGAGCAACACCTTTCTCTTTTGCTCATCCACCTCATTCACAAATTGCTCGAAAGCTTTCAGCGATACTTTTGAGTCCACGATGATCTGTTTATTTTCAGGAAGTTGAATGATCACATCAGGTCGCAAGTTGTTTCCTTCGGCATCTTTAAAACTGTTTTGCACAAAGTACTCTCTGTTCTTTTCCAGGCCGCTGGCTTCAAGGATTCGTTCGAGGGCGAGTTCTCCCCAGTCTCCCTGTACTTTTTGTTCTCCGCGCAAGGCATCCACCAGATTCTGTGCGGTGGTATTCATTTTTGAATGTTGATCCGAGAGTGTTTTGATGACAGCCTCCATAGACACGTGTCGCTCTGTGTCCAGTCGATTTGCTTCTCTGACCTCTTTTTCAAAGGCATTGATGCGCTCTTTGAGGGGTTCAAGAATGGCATTCAGCTTTTCCTCATTCTCGGTTTTTAAGACGCTTGCACCTTGTCTGACAAGATCTTTTCCCATGAGCTCAAGCTGCTCTTTTAGTTCTTCTTGTTTTTTGGTATGCGCATCCTTCTCCTGTTGCAGTTGTTCTTCTAATGAATGTTGTCTTGCCTCCATTGCGGCAGCCATTACTCTTGCCTCTTCGGTGGAATGGGACAATGACTGGATCCGTTCTTCTGATTCGAGAATTTTTTTCTTAAGCTGACGGTTTTCATTGATGAAATAGCCAATGATTAGCACAAAAAGGCCGAGTAAGATAAGTAGTGTTGTATCGTTCATTTCCATAGTGAAGTATACGGTTAAAAGTAAGCAATATAACCAAAGTGGATTTTGCCGTTTTTCATGAGTATCGGATTTCCTTGTTGGCTCCCAAGCGCATACGAAAGGGAAAAAATCCCAAGGTTGGTTCCGAAAGATAGTCCGCCGCCAAAACCATACGGATGATCTTTTCTGTAGGTCGCCGAACTGTTTTCAAAATACCCTTGATCGTAGAAAACAAAAAGATTGGAATTCCGGTCAAGTAAATAACGATACTCCAGCGTGGTGACACTTCGAGAGGAAGCGTACAACTCATCTTCATTAAAACCCCGAAGGCTCATTTGTCCGCCAAACCTGAAAAGTTCATTCTGATAAACGACAGGTGCATAGTAGAACTCATTAAAGCTTGCAAATCGTACGACATGTCTTTTTGCAACCGGAAGAAACCACTCCGTGTGAAACAGTACCCGGCATGTGGTGCTTCTCACTGTCAGTGAACTGTCTGTAGATTTTGTTTTCCTTGTACCAATCGCTGATTCAAGGACAAGGGTCCATCCTTTGGAGGGATTGGGTATGTAATCCAGATTTCGCTTGAATAAGGATAGTCCATAGGCGTTGGTTTGCGAATTGGAAAGTTTCTGAAAATTAGGATTTGTCGCTGCTCCTGATAACAGGTTATTGGAGGACTGCTGATAAAATGCTTTGAGGTAGCTTCCTGAATTCAGGAAGTATTGAACGCCAAGCATACTTTTTACTTCTAAAAAACTGCTATCCTTTTTGTACAACTGTAACTGAGCGTCAATTCCGAAGGGGGAGTTGAAAAGAAATGGGTAATTGACTTTCAGTTGCATAGACTGAGTCTGACTTTGGATACTTCGCCAGTTGAGATTTAATTGCTCCCCGTGCTTCAGGATATTGAGTAGTTTCAGATTCAATTCTCCGGCAAGTCCAACTCTGTTTGTTGCAGGGTTTGGTTGCAATCCAACGGTACCATTAGCCGAACTTAGTGGATTCGATTTAAGATACAGGAATAGTTCGCATCCCTCTTTCGTAAACAACAGCTCATGCGGTTTGAGTTCTTTCAGAAAATTGATCTGTCGGATCTTGCCAGAAATTTCCTTCAGTTTAGATTCATCGAAAAGATCTTTTTCATGAACACTGATCAGACTGGTAATAAATGTTTTACTAATGGATGAATCACCTTTTATGGTAATCTTTATTATTCGAAACTGTTCACCGGGAATTATTTCAAGTATACCACTTACTAGTGATTTTGGTTCATATTGGATGTCTTTGAGGCGTACTGAACAAAAAGGAAATCCATTATTCAAATAGAGGTTTTCAGTTTCAATGATCAAATTGGAAATTTGTGAAGGTGTAAAAGGTATATTTCGAAGGATGCGTTCATTGAATTTTACGGGTGTCTTTAGCTCTGGTGATGTTTTTAATGAATTTTTCAGTGTGATGGTTTTGAATTTCGGACCAAGAAATAACTTCACAACACAACTTTGTTGCTTCCAAAATAGACTGTCAACCGAAGCGAGCAGATGGCCTTGCTGAATTGCTTCAAGTCTGACATCGCGGATATAGCTGACAAGTGAAAGGCTGTCTGGAAAAGATTTTTTCAGGTTTTTTTTGACCGTCTTAATGGAATCATTCGAGAATGTGAGTATAAAGTTTTGTTGTGAAAAGACTATGCTGTTGAGCATCAAAGTCAGCACAAGTAACAATTTCTGACAATAGGATCCTGGAGATGTTATGGCCATTGTTAAAATTAAAAACAATTCCTTAATCTTTTTTTTGGTCGTTCAAACTAAATTGTTTTATTTTTGTTCCTCCAAGGGCCTTATTAATTAAAAAAACAAACTGCAATGAAAAAACTTTTGACCTTGACACTTGTAGGAATGACCGTTGTTCTCGTCATGGCGTCTTGCAAATCATCTTCTGGAGGACACTGTGACGCATACGGAAGCGTAGATCAGGTAACAAAATCTGACGTAGCTGCAAAGTAATTCGTTACTCCTTCAAAAAATCAAGGTCACTATACAGTGACCTTTTTTTATGTTCTGAAAATTCAGTGAATTGTGTTAAAAATATTTTTAGTCAATATTGACGTAAGAAATATCGTAAGTGACATTATAGTTGGAAGGAAACTTAGGGACCAGAACGTAGTTTTCAGTTATTCGCTCTTCCTCGCATTTGCTGCACTGTGTAACTTGAATCTCATAAACCACACTCTGGTTCATAGAATTAAACGAAACATCTCTTACGAATTGAGCATTGCACTTTGAAAGTATCGGATAGCAAAGAATGGTGTAATTGCTGTAATCCACCGGTTCTTTGGCGGCACCATCGATGCTCACTTCAAAATCATCTGCGAAAGGGGAACTTGCATTAACAACGTAATTTCCTGCCATTTTACTTGTCAGATATCCTAATTTAGGATAAAAAATGACATTTTCTTCAATCCAGCCTTTGTCTTGGTTATTGGGTTCCATGACACACTTCTTCTTGCAAGAGGTAGTAGATAAACCCAACGATAGGAGAATTCCGGGAAGTAAAAATGTCAGTTTTTTCATCTTTATGTCAAAATCAACAGGTAAAGCTACAAATATCAGTCGACAAAAAAAATTATTTTTTTCTGAGAACGAAGTTTTGACCAAGATATACGCGACGTACCTGTTCATCAGCGGCAAGTTCTTCTGCCGTTCCTGATTTTAAAATAGTTCCTTCAAAAAGTAAATACGCTCTATCGGTGATGGATAATGTTTCTTGTACATTATGATCAGTGATCAGGATGCCGATATTACGTTTACGCAGGTCTGAAACGATGCTTTGAATATCTTCGACTGCGATCGGATCCACCCCGGCAAATGGCTCGTCAAGAAGAACAAATTTCGGATTGGTAGCCAATGCTCTCGCTATTTCTGTTCTGCGTTTTTCTCCACCCGACAAACGGTTTCCAAGGTTTTTACGCACGTGAGTGAGGCTGAATTCTTCAAGCAACTGCTCCAGCTTTTCAGTTCGTTCAACTTTATTGAGATCAGTCATTTCGAGGATAGCCATAATATTGTCCTCTACACTGAGCTTTCTGAACACAGAAACTTCTTGCGGTAAATAGCCGATACCGAGTTGCGACCTGCGGTACATTGGAAAGTAGGTAATGTCCGTATCATCCAGAAACACCTTGCCTTCATCGGGCTTCACGAGTCCAACAATCATGTAAAAGGATGTTGTTTTTCCTGCGCCATTCGGCCCCAGAAGTCCAACGATCTCTCCCTGATTTACCTCAATACTTACCCCTTTAACGACATCTCTGCCCTTGTAAGATTTTTTGATATGGGAGGTGTGAAGTTTCAATCGGGTTCAAAGTTAGAAAATTAAGGCCCACCTTGCACGAATTCCAATAGGATTCATTCCCGGATCCAGATGAGTAAGTCGGTAAACCAAATCGACTCTCCCGATTTTAAAGATGTTTTCAATGCCTACAGCGACCTCCGCATATGGCACGTTACCGAAAAACTTTGTCTCCTCCGGTAATTTCATGATATCCAGGTTTTTTTGTGAAATAGAACCATAGGTTATCCTTCCGGTAGTAACCAAGCGCCACTTGAGTTTTTTAATGAGTGGAATGCGATCGAAGAACAAGCCTTCCCAATGATTTTCAATGAAGCCACCGATGTAACGATCTGACACGAATTCGAAGAAATTCAATTTGTTGAATGCCGTCGTTAGCAACCAGTAGGATTGATTCCCCTCGTGCACTTTGAGAAAGGGATAAGCAGCCGAACCGAAAATATAACCTGCAGTTGTACCATACCTTATTCTACCCAGCACTCCAATCTGGCGGTTATGTTCCATCTGGAATTCGATACGCTGATAATCATAAAACCCTCCCAGAAGTCCTTTCACACCGAAGATTCCTTGTAGTGAAAAGATGGGATATTTTGATCGTAAAGTGGAGCGATCAAAGGAACCTGCTAAAAACTCCTCATCTTTCGTCCAGCGTATCCTGGCTGTAAATTCACTTGTCCTGAGGGTTCTGATCGTGTCATACGATGCCGATGTTTTATCGTATTGGACGTAGTTTGCTTTACCGAGTGCGGTATATTCCTTCCATTCAAAACCGCCATAGAGCACAAGATCTTTTTTTACGTCTTTCTCAAGATTGATTCCTGCCTTCTTTACAAAAGTAAGTTTGTCTAAGGGTCCGGTGCGAAAAACGGTTCCAAACGTTGAACCAATGGATGCAGCAGTGGGAGAGATACCGATCTGTTCAATATCGTAATTATAGAAAGTCGTTAGCATCCCTCGTTTTCTGGGAGTAATATTGTACCTGATGGAGGCGCCATATTTGATGCGCTCGTCATAGAAACCATAGGCTACACGTCCACCGAATTCGATTCTTCTTGAAAATTTATTTGACGTTCGAAGAGCAAGGCCTGTACGAAATTTTTCAACTGGGTTAAAGCTTACGAAAGAATAGGCATTTCCAATTTCGATCTTGCCAATAGGATAATAACCTGTGGAGGCGAAGTACGTGAAGTTTTTGAGAAACCTGAAAAATGGCATGTTATTCAAAGAATCAACCATGTTTTCGATCCCCTGTTCCTGTGTCGAAAGTGGTTCGTGTCGGTGTTTGATCCACCAGGATTTGTCTCTGACTTTCGCACTATCTGCAAATTCGACAGTATTATCCGCATTGTAAAAACCATCGGATTTCTGTTCATTGATGACAAAATTTGTGCGCGACGATAATTTTCGTCCATAGAACCCATAGATCTCTGTGTTTTTCGTCAACTTGAAGTCGATGATCATTTTTTCTCTGGTCAACATCCATACTTCTTTTGCTACCTGCTCAAAACTATGTTCAAAGTAAAGATCCTGCACATAATTGATATTCGCCCAGGATGACATGTGCGCACTGATCGATTTTACCGCATAGGTCGTATCATGAATCCACATTTCTCCATCAAAGGTCATGTCACCGGTTCGTTTAGGTACAAAACGAAGTTTGTAGCACCACATATTGTCAATGAACGTGGAGTCATCCAGATAAAAGCGGTAAAAACTTCTCGCGTAATCGGCAAGTGGGCTGATGAATGCCCTGTTGAACATATTGATAGTGTTTTCGTAGACATTAATGTCTAAGTACATGTCGCCGAGAAATTGATTCGCCTGAAGATTGTCAATGCCTGTAATACGTGTTCCATGCACGATCTCTCGTCTGGTTTTGGGATTGTTCCTGTAATAAAAATCAGACAGTGATTCACTAAGCAATACCGGGAGATAATTTTTCCCATCATCTGCTGAATCGAGGTAATCCATCACGAGGTCCAATCGTTTGACCATATCCCGATCAGTAAATTTCTCACCTATGTTGTTCAGGTCAAGTTGCATTTTATTGTACACCTCATATTGGTATGACAATAATTTCTCTTTATTGTTGATCTTCTTATTGGCTATCACACGTTTATGCAAACGAGTCGAGGGTAATTCATCTGGAGGACGTACATAGATCTCTTGGATCTCTGCAACGCGTGTTGTCATTTTCACGTTAAACTCCTGATCCTTGTCAATTAGGACACCGAATGTATTCGTTAGATAGCCTTCATAGCTGAATTGAATCGAATCAGATGCGTAGTAGGTCTCTAGAACGTAATTTCCAAGCGAATCCGTTAGTGTTCCGATTTTGGTGTTCTTGAACTGCACTTTAACAAATGGCATTCGTTCACCTGTGTTGGCGTCCCATACAGTACCATAAACGCGAGTTTGTTGGGCCAGTGCGCCTTGATGAAGCGCACACCAGAACATTACGAGACAGATACAATATGCTCTTCTAAGTAACATGATTATCCGCCCGTTTCTGCTTTGTATCGTCGCTTAACGACCCTAACTGCGACAAGAATTCCAATTTCGTATAAACCGAGTATTGGGATGGAAACGAGAATCTGCGAAATAACATCAGGTGGTGTGATCACAGCAGCAAGAATAAGAACCGCCACAACTGCATGTTTTCGGTATTTACGAAGGAATTCAGGGGTGATAATTCCCAGTGATGCAAATATGTAAGTGACTACAGGCAATAAGAATAGCAAGCCCGAATAGAAAACTGTGGAAAGCACGGTGCTCATGTAAGAATTAACAGTAAAAATATTCTCAATCTGCCCGCTGATCTGGTAGGCACCAAAAAACTGCACACACAATGGAGCGACCACAAAATAGCCGAAAAGAATACCGAGGAAGAAGAGAATGCTTACCCAGAATACCACACCGCGGGCTGCCTTTTTTTCGTTCAGTTTTAATCCGGGTTTAACAAAAGACCAGAGTTGATAGAAAATAAACGGAAAAGAAAGAACGATGCCCCCCATAATACTCATCATCATGGCATAGCTGAATTGCCCGGACATCTCCTGGCTTTGGAAGCGAACAGGAATTTCAGTGATACATACGTTAAACCACTCACACAGCAACCTGAAGGTGATGAAATCTTTCTTGCTCATTGACAAGAAGATCACATTCATGATCCATTCCTGAAAAATAAACAGCACGGTAGCCACAATCACAATGCTGATTGCAATACGAACCAGTCGCCACCTCAATTCTTCAAGGTGCTCCAAAAAGGACATGCTTTTATCGTCGCTCATAAGGTGGTGCAAAGGTAATCAATCCACTCAAGGAATGGTATTGGTGATGTCGTTGCTTAAAGAACATTCGCCGAAAAAATCAAAAAAATGTTGTCTTTTGGTTAAATTAGTGCTGCCTTTTTATTAACTTCCTTTACTTTTTTTAAAATCGTTTCATGTATGACGCAACAAGATCTTAAAATTGCGCTTCGCAAATATTTTGGGTTTGACAGTTTTAAGGGGAAACAGGAACAGATCATTCAAAATGTTCTTGAGGGTAAGAATACCTTTGTGATCATGCCTACGGGTGGCGGAAAATCCATGTGTTATCAGCTTCCTGCACTCATTTCGGAGGGCACGGCCATCGTGGTATCTCCCTTGATCGCTTTGATGAAAAATCAGGTGGATGCTATACGCAACGTCAACGACGATGAAGGGGTAGCCCACTTTTTGAATTCCTCTTTGTCGAAAGCTGAAATAACAAAAGTTAAATCGGACATTCAGGAAAAACGCACGAAACTATTATATGTTGCACCTGAATCTCTGACGAAACAGGAAAATATAGACTTTTTAACATCGGTAGATATTTCATTCTTCGCAATCGATGAGGCCCATTGTATTTCGGAATGGGGACACGATTTCAGACCGGAATACCGCCGATTGAGAGAGATTTTTGAAAAAATTTCAAACGTGCCGATCATTGCCCTGACGGCTACGGCTACGCCGAAGGTTCAATATGATATTCAGAAAAATTTAAATATGCTTGATGCGATGGTGTTCAAATCATCGTTCAATCGTGACAATCTTTATTATGAGATGCGTCCGAAAAGGGATGTGGAAAAGCAGATCATCAAGTACATCAGATCGCAGGAAGGCAAAAGTGGGATTGTTTATTGTCTCAGCCGGAAAAAGGTGGAAGAGTTGTCTGAACTTTTACAGGTGAATGGGGTGAATGCGCTTGCCTATCATGCCGGACTCGACGCAGCTACCCGAGCGAAACACCAGGACATGTTCTTGATGGAAGAAGCCGACGTGATCGTTGCGACCATCGCCTTTGGGATGGGAATTGATAAGCCGGATGTGCGGTATGTCATACATCACGACATTCCTAAATCCATAGAAAGTTATTATCAGGAGACAGGTCGTGCCGGAAGAGATGGTGGAGAAGGGGAGTGCATTGCTTTTTACAGTTACAAGGACATTGAAAAACTGGAGAAATTCCTTCAGGGAAAACCTGTCGCTGAACAAGAAATCGGACGACAATTATTGAGTGAGATTGTTTCCTATGCTGAAACATCAGTTTGTCGCAGAAAATTCATATTACACTATTTCGGCGAACAGTTTGAAGAGAAGAATTGTAATGAATTCTGCGATAACTGTAAAAATCCAAGAGAACGAACAGAAGGTAAAGATCACGTGCTAATGTTACTTGAAGCCGTCCGTGACCTTCAGGAAATGCAAAAAGCAAAACACTATTGCGCCTATCTGTCAGGACATGTAACATCTGATATCAAATCCTACAAGCACGATGCGTTACCGGGGTTTGGTGTTGGTGAAGAGAAGGACGAACATTTCTGGAACGCGGTGATCCGTCAAACAATTGTTGGGGGCCTTCTGTACAAGGATATAGAAACCTATGGTACGATCAAACTTTCGAATGCAGGAAAGGAATTCTTGAAAAATCCGCAATCATTCAGTTTATTGAAGGAACACGATTTCTCCAACACGGATGACGATGAAGGTGGAATAACGTTGAATGGGAAAGGAGGCGCATATGATGAAGCCTTGTACGATATGCTTTTGGATCTGCGAAAGTCGATCTCGAAGCAAAAAAATATTCCTCCGTTCGTGATCTTTCAGGAGCCATCATTGAAAGATATGTGTTTTCAGTATCCGATCACCATGGATGAATTGACAAATATTCAGGGAGTAGGTACTGGAAAAGCATCCAGGTATGGGGCTCCGTTTATCGCCCTGATTCACAATTACGTTGAAGATAATAGCATTGAGCGTCCACAGGATATGGTGGTAAAGTCACTGGTAAATAAATCAGGATTGAAAGTTCAGTTGATCCAGAATATCGATAGAAAACTGCCTTTGGAAGACATTGGTCGCTCACAAGGGAAATCGATGGATGAGGTAATTGAAGAAATCGAAGCGATCGTTTCTTCAGGAACAAGGGTAAATATCAATTACTATATTGATGAAATTCTGGATCCTGAAAATCAGGAGGAGATCTATGATTATTTTTCTGAAGCAGAATCCGATGACCTCAAAGATGCCTATCGGGAATTTGATGGCGATTACACCGAGGAAGAACTTCGATTGATGCGCATCAAGTTCATGAGTGAAATGGCTAATTGATCAGGGTCTTCGAAAAACGAGAATATCTGTACAGGAATTTTTAGAAAATTCAATCTCCAGATCAGTTGATGTGATTGTGAGAATGCGGTACTTGATGTACGATAAAATCTGATTGACAGCATTGGTTTCCGCCAGATACATAAAGCCACCTTTTTCTACAAGTTTGTAGGTGCCATTTTGTTTCAATGAATCTGCCGTTCCGGAAAAGTTGTAAGAGATATTGAATTTGTAAATGGATGAATCTACATTGTCAGGCAAAGCGTTGAATTCAGCGCTACCTTCAGCCGTCGCATACTTGATCATTCCCTCCTGATCGGTGCGTTTATAGCTAGTAAGATTCCAACTACCTGTGATCTCTTTTCCGACACGTTTTTCCTTTTTACAGGAAAAAGTAATCACAATCAAACAGAAAAATGCGATTCGTTTTGTCATAGAGCAGCTAAACACATGGCTTTCATACCTGTAATGAGAGATTGCTCATCAATGTCAAATCGTGGATGATGCACACCGTAAATGATCCCGCGTTCCTCATTGCGGACACCAAGTCTGAAAAAACAAACCGGAACCTCGTGGGAATAAAAGGAAAAATCTTCAGACGTTAAACGGATGGGTAGGTCAACGATATTTTCAATACCAAATACTTGTTCAGCTTTCGATTTGAGCTCCTGGGTGGTTTTTGGATCATTTTCAAGATAAGGGTACCCTTTACTGATTTCCAGATCGACAGTTGCTCCCTGACTTTCAGCCATACTTTTGATCTGTTTTTCGATCAGTTCCAGCGCTTTCGTACGCCATGGTTCATTCATGGTTCGAAAAGTTCCCTTCAATTTGGCTTTCGAAGGGATGATGTTGGTAGCGCCCAATGCTTCGAAATGCCCAAAGGTTAAAACGGATGGTATTTTTGGGTCGCACTTGCGACTCACGATCTGTTGTAATTGAAGAACGATTCCTGCACCAATAGCAATAGGGTCTACACATTCATGTGGTGTCGCACCATGACCTCCTTTTCCGTTGATCGTTAAATGGATCTCGTCGCAGGATGCCATGTAAATTCCTTCTTTGAACCCCAGTTTTCCTGTTTCCAGATCGGGAAATACATGCAAGGCATACATTTGGGTAACCTTCGGATCATTTAAAACGCCATCTGCAATCATCAGGGTAGCGCCTCCTGGATTTTTTTCTTCGCCCGGCTGAAAGATCAACTTCACCGCATGTGGTAATTGTTCTTTTATCGAATTTAAAATAATGGCAGTTCCCAGTAGAATGGAGGTATGCACATCGTGTCCACAGGCATGCATTTTTCCATTGATCTTTGAGCGGTAGGGAACATCGTTCTCTTCTTGAATGGGTAGGGCATCGAGATCGGCCCGAAGTGCAACACATGTGTGATTTGAATGATGTTCAGATTTGATCATCGCTACAACCCCGGTTTTCCCTACGCTTGTCTGATGAGGAATATTATGTTCAGTAAGAATAGAAGATACGTAGCGCATGGTTTCGAATTCTTCGTACGAAAGTTCCGGGTTTTGATGAAGATGTTCCCTGAACGAACGAACTTTTTCGAAAAGTTCCTCCGCTTTATACTGGATCAAATTCACAAGTGTTGTATTCATAGGCATCAAAAGATGAGTCTAAAATAAGGAACCTTTTTTATTGTACCATCAAATTACATCCACGGATATCAGCCAGATCAAATCTTCCCATCAGGCGCAGACCTCCGGGTTCTATTTTTCCAAGATCCTGAGTGGCGATAAAACTACAACTGTATACGTTTGCCAGATCGATCACGTTGATCCCGCCGGTTTTACCATGCACAGTGTATGACATCGGATCATTGACATCCCTGATTAAAACGTTCATCCAGTTTGGAAAACTGAAAAGCCCATTCCGTTCACTGTAACCTTGGGACAATAATTCGGTCATGCCGTATTCTGAACTTACAAATTCTACCCCTGTTCCTTTTTTTATTTCTGCATGCACTTCCTCCTTGGACAGCTCCTTTCGTCTGCCTTTCATTCCACCTGTTTCAATGATGACGGCTTGTGAAAGGTCGATACTTTTTTCTGCGAGATCAAGCAGCGCGTAGGAAACACCAAAGGTCACCACTTTTTTACCTTGGGTCACAGCCTGATCATAGCGCAACTTCAGGTCATCATGTCGGTCAAGTACAAATCCAGATATTGGCGATTCACTTTCTTGTATCAGCTTATCAACCATGTACACAAGGCTCGAATTCCCCTGCTCCACATAATTTGGTAACAAGGCAAGAATGACCTGCTCTTTTGGCGAACCTATAGCCTTTTGATAATAAGAAAGGAATGATCGTTCATACACATCTTTGCTCATTACCGAATGCTCACTGCGTTCTGTTCCTGTTGTTCCACTGCTTTTGAATAGTAAATCTTCATATTGAGAACAACTAACGCGATGTGTTTTAAAAAAGGAGATAGGCAAGAATGGTATTTCGCTGATATTTTTCGGTGCTGTAATTCCCAGCGTTGAGATAAAATCCTTGTAGATGGAACATTTGTCTTTCTGAAAGTGAAATACTTCCAAAGCGATCTTTTCAAAGTCAGCTTCATTTTCTATCGAAAAGATACGTTCTTCAAGAAGAGGATTGCGTTCCATGTCAATGTTTGACTTCCCCCAGTTGCTCTGGGTCGTGTTTGTGTTTAAACAGAACAGCAAATAGAATAGCGATTACAAGAGAATAAAGTGCAAAAGTCACCCATATCGATGGCCAGTTTTTCAATTCTACAGCCTGAGAAAAGTGTCCTTTATGAACGTTGATGCCAGCGGTCATTCGATGGAAAATGTCGCTTTTGGTAGTAACCCCTAAATGCTGACTTAACGCATGCGCAGTTTTAAACTTGAGTGTGAAATACTGTTGAATGAGCACACCGCTCAAGTAACTTCCAATCACTGCACCGAAACCATTGGTCATCATCATGAACAAGCCCTGAGCACTCGAACGAATGGATGGCGTGGTATTGCTCTCCACGAACAAAGAACCGGAAACATTGAAGAAATCGAATGCCATTCCATAAACGATACATGACGCGATGATCATCCACAAACCTTCAGCCGGATTTCCATAAGCGAGCAACCCAAACCGAAATACCCAGGCGATCATACTGATGAGCATGACGTATTTGATTCCAAAACGCTTCAGGAAAAAGGGGATAGCCAGAATAAATAAAGTTTCAGAAATTTGGGAGATGGACATGATCACCGTAGAGTATTTTACGATGAGCGAATCCTGATACTTGCCGAAATTGCCGAATTCGCTGATATAGCCGTCACCATACATGTTGGTTAATTGCAGCGATGCTCCAAGAAAGAGTGAGAATAGAAAGAAGAGGAACATCTTGTAATCCCCGAACAACTTGAAGGCATCCAATCCAAATGTTGCTGCAAGGCTTTTCTTTTCGGAATTACTTACAGCGCACTTTGGTAACGAGAAAGCGTAAAGTCCTAATGCAATGGCTGCACCACCTGAAATGATGAATTGATTTGCTGAAGCTTTGTTCCCGGTAATATTCACAAACCACATTGCAACGATGAATCCAACGGTTCCCCAAACGCGAATGGGTGGGAAGTGCTTGATGATATCAAAATTTTTCGACTTGAGAATTGAATAGGCTACTGAGTTTGACAATGCAATTGTGGGCATGTAGCAAAGCATCGCTGCAAAGATCACCCAGAAAAAAGTGGAAGGATCATTAATTTGAGGCAGGCAGCAGAGAATAAGTCCTCCTAAAATATGAAGCAGCCCATAAAGCTTTTCCGCATTGATCCATTTGTCAGCAAGGATTCCTGTAATGGTAGGCATGAACAAAGAAGAGAGACCTAAGGTGGTAAAGACAGCACCGAATTGTACGCCTTCCCAGTGTTTTGTTTCGAACCAGTAATTATAAATGGTGATCAACCATGCACCCCAAACGAAGAACTGCATGAAATTCATTATGATCAGCCTGTTCTTCACTCCCATAGGTTAAACGATTAATTGCTGCGTCTCTTGTTCATCTCATCCCTGATTCGGGATGCCAGCTCGTAGTCTTCATTGTCAATAGCATCACCTAATTGACCTTGTAGTTCATCTTCTGAAAGCGTTTGAAGATTCCCCTCTTCATGTTCTGAATCATCTTCTTCAATCGGATAATCAGATTCTGACGCCTCTCCTTCTTCTCCTTGTATTCCTGCACTTCCGAGAATGTGTTCAAAAGTATAGATCGGACAATTAAAACGAACTCCGATCGCAATAGCATCCGAGGTTCTGGCATCGATTTCTGTAGTCAGTCCTTCGCTCTCGCAAATCAATTTGGAATAGAAGATTCCTTCGGAAAGATTATAGATCACCACCTCTTTCACTTCAATGGAAAAAGCTTGAGCAAAATTTCGGAAAAGGTCATGTGTTAATGGCCTTGTTGGTGTCATTTTCTCCAGTTCGATAGCGATCGCTTGTGCTTCAAAACCACCGATAATGATCGGCAATTGACGTTTACCTCCGGCTTCAGACAATACTAATGCATAAGCCCCAGACTGGGTCTGACTGTAGGATAATCCCGCTATTTCAAGCTTAATTTTATTCATGCTATGGCGACTGGATGGAGGTCTCGAAGCCAGTCTTAACCTCACCAAGTTAATTAAAATTAGTTACTCGCCTTGAATTTCTTAACGGCTTCAGTCAATTTTGGTAATACTTCGAACGCATCACCAACAATTCCATAATCAGCGGCTTTGAAGAAAGGCGCTTCAGGATCTGTATTGATGACTACCATTACCTTTGAACCATTTACGCCAGCTAAGTGCTGAATTGCTCCTGAAATTCCCGCCGCGATGTAAAGGTTCGGACGAATCGCAACACCTGTTTGCCCAACGTGCTCGTGATGAGGTCTCCAGCCAATGTCGGCAACCGGACGAGAACAAGCGGTTGCTGCACCCAGTGCTTTCGCAAGATCTTCAACAATGCCCCAGTTCTCCGGACCTTTCAAACCACGTCCGGCAGAAACAACCAGTTCAGCTTCAGGAAGGGGAATTTCACCCTCCGGCTTTTTCGTGCTAACTACTTTTACTTTGGCTTCTCCTGCGTTTCCGTTGAAGTCCTCCACTGCACAATCTGCACCTGAAGCTTCAGGTTGAAAACTGTTCGGAAGCAGTGAAATGATCTTGTTGCCACTGTTCACTTTCACAGCACCAAATGCTTTTCCGGAGAATACGTTTACTTTAATACTTCCATCTGCTGCAGGCACATCGATCGCGCCTGAAACCAAACCTGCTTTTAAACGAACAGATAATCTTGGGGCAACCGCTTTTGCAGTCAGATCATGACTAAAAACAACGGTCGTAGCACCTGTCTTTTCTGCTGCTGAAGCGATGATACGTGTCAACTGCTGGTCATCTTCTCCTTGAAACGAACGATCTGCAAGAACTTTTGACGCACCATATTTACCGAGTGACGCCAACACTCCGGCATCTGCATTTCCTGAAGTAATGACGGTTACATCACCACCTAATTTTTTTCCGTAAGTCACGGCTTCAAAAGCTGATTTGCCAAGGCCGTTAGAACTGTTGATATATACGAGAACAGACATGTTTTCTATTTTGAGACGAAAGTCGGGTTAATCTTATTTTAAACGAATGTATTGCATCACCGAATTAGATGACTTTTGCTTCATTGTGCAACAACGAAACAAGCTCGTCCATGTTACTTGGATCGATCATTTTGCATGCAGACTTCGCGGCAGGCATGGAATACGCCTGATAAGAAGTGAGCTGATCAATGGCCACAGGAGCAACAACCTGCAATGGTTTTGTTCGTGCCGCCATGATGCCACGCATGTTTGGAATACGTTGTTCGGCCATACCCTTCGCACAAGAAACGACAGCTGGAAGGGAAACTTCTACAACTTGTAGTCCGCCAGCGATCTCTCTTTCAAGCGTCAAAGCCGAACCATTCACATCCAGTTTGGAAGCCAATGAAATAAACGGAAGATCCAGGGCTTCAGCGATCATGCCGCCAACCTGTGAACCGTTGTAATTGATCGTTTCTTTACCTGTCAACACAAGGTCAAAACCATTCGATTTTGCATATTCAGCAATTTGAACAGCTGTATAGTAGGCATCTGTCGGATCAGCATCAATACGCACCGCATCATCTGCACCAATGGCCAATGCTTTACGGATCACCGCTTCATCAGCTGCGGCACCAACTGTAATGATCGTAACATTTCCACCACTCGTTTCTTTGATCTCAAGTGCTCGCACAAGCGCATACCACTCATCGTAAGGGTTTACAATATATTGCACGCCGTTTTCGTCAAAGCGTGTGTTGTTGTCAACGAAAGCAATTTTGGATGTCGTATCCGGTGCTTTACTGATGCAGACAAGTATCTTCATGAACTTTAGATTTTCAAACGAAGGCAAATGTAAGGAATTATTCTTTTTACATGTACAGCAGTTTATCCTCAATTCAGGACAAGAATTTATGATTTTTAAGTTTAATCGTTAATTTTGACACCACAATTCGAAAAGCAGGTTGCAGATGAAAACAGTACAATTCCGTGAAGCCCTTAGAGAAGCGATGTCCGAGGAGATGCGCAGAGATAACAGCGTGTTTCTATTAGGAGAGGAAGTTGCGGAATACAATGGGGCGTATAAGGTGTCTCAAGGAATGCTTGATGAGTTCGGTCCGAAGCGTGTGATCGATACGCCGATTGCTGAACTTGGATTCGCTGGAATTGCTGTTGGGGCTTCCATGAATGGTTTGCGTCCAATCGTCGAATTTATGACCTGGAATTTCGCCATTCTAGCAGCAGATCAGATCATCAATAGTGCAGCTAAGATGCTCCAGATGTCGGGAGGACAATACCATTGTCCGATCGTTTTCCGTGGAGGAAATGGAACCGCTGGACAGTTGGCAGCGACGCACTCGCAATCTTTCGAAGCATTTTACGCACACGTTCCGGGGTTAAAAGTGATTACACCTTCCAATCCATATGATGCTAAAGGACTTCTAAAAGCAGCCATTCGAGATAACGACCCAGTTGTTTTTCTGGAATCTGAAAAAATGTATGGTGATAAAGGAGAAATTCCTGAAGGCGAATACATCATTCCAATAGGTGTTGCAGATGTGAAACGTAAAGGAACTGACGTAACGATTGTTTCCTTTGGAAAGATTATTAAAGTAGCACAAGCGGCCGCAGAGGAGCTGGAAAAAGAAGGTATTTCTGCTGAGATCATTGATCTTCGCACGATTCGTCCGATTGACTATGCTGCAGTTGTAGAATCCGTTAAGAAAACAAACCGCTGTGTGGTTGTCGAAGAATCATGGCCGCTGGCTTCTATTTCTTCTGAGATTGCCTACCATTTGCAGCGCTATGCTTTCGATCATTTGGACGCACCAGTAGAACGTGTTACTCAAACCGATACCCCATTTGCTTTCTCTCCAACCCTTATCGATGAGGCTTTGCCTAACGTTGAGCGCATCGTGAAAGCGGTGAAGCGGACCTTGTATAGGTAGTAAGTAGTTATTGGTTAGAAGTTAAGGGTGAGTTTTACTCAGCCTTCGAGGGCCTCAGGCTTCGTGAGCATGGAACATGGAGCATGGTCTTGTTTCTTTCATCCTGCCTCCTGAAGTCTTGTAGTCCAATCAAATCTATCAAACTTCGTAGCTTTAACGAAGAAGTTCCAAATCACGAATCAATAATCACGAATCACCAATCACCAATCACCAATCCCAAATCGAGCCTGGTCAAATCCTCTTTCAACATCCAATTGTGAAAAAAACGCACTTTTTTTTGATAACTTCTTGGTTTATCAGATAAACTACCTATCTTTGCACCCCTCAAAGTGTTTTTGAGGCAAATTATATATTGTAAAAATTAAGAGTATTTTATGCCAACTATCCAACAATTAGTTCGCAAAGGAAGAACAGCGGTAGTCAAGAAAAGTAAGTCTGCTGCGCTTGATTCATGTCCACAGCGTAAAGGGGTTTGTGTAAGGGTTTACACAACTACTCCAAAGAAGCCGAACTCTGCTATGCGTAAAGTAGCGAGGGTACGTTTGACCAATGGTAAAGAGGTCAATGCGTATATCGGTGGAGAAGGTCACAACTTACAAGAGCACTCATTGGTGCTTGTAAGAGGCGGAAGGGTTAAAGACCTTCCTGGTGTTCGTTACCACATCGTTCGCGGTGCGGAAGACACAGCAGGTGTTGAGGGAAGATCTCAGCGTCGCTCCAAGTATGGAACAAAAAGACCTAAAGCGAAATAATCTGAAAAACGTTAAGAGATGAGAAGAAGAAAAGCGAAAAAGATAGCGATTCTCCCGGATCCAAAGTTTAATGACGTTGTGGTAACAAAGTTTGTCAACAACCTCATGTATGACGGTAAAAAGAGTTTGGCATTCAGCATTTTTTATGATGCAATTGAGATCATTGACAAAAAGATCGAAGATCAGGATGGATTGGATGTGTGGAGAAAAGCATTGGAAAATGTAACTCCAAGTGTGGAAGTACGAAGCCGCCGTGTAGGTGGAGCTACGTTCCAGATCCCTACACCGGTTCGTGAAGAGCGTAAGGCTTCCCTTGCCATGAAATGGTTGATCGGTTACTCACGTAAGCGTAACGAAAAAACAATGGCGCAGAAGTTAGCTTCTGAGATCATTGCTGCTTCGAAAGAAGAGGGTGCTGCTTACAAGAAGAAAGAAGATACATTAAGAATGGCTGAGGCTAACAAGGCGTTCTCACATTTTAGATTCTAATTACAATGGCAAGAGATCTTAGATTTACTCGTAACATCGGTATCGCTGCGCACATCGACGCCGGAAAAACTACTACCACAGAGCGTATCCTTTACTACTCTGGTGTAAACCACAAAATTGGTGAGGTACACGAAGGTGGTGCGACAATGGACTGGATGGAGCAGGAGCAGGAGCGTGGTATTACCATTACTTCAGCTGCAACTACTGTCAACTGGAACTACCGCGGTCAGAAATACCACATCAATATCATTGATACTCCGGGACACGTTGACTTCACAGTAGAGGTTAACCGTTCACTTCGCGTATTGGATGGTTTGGTATTCCTTTTCTCTGCGGTTGATGGTGTGGAACCTCAGTCAGAGACAAACTGGCGTTTGGCAAACAACTACAATGTACCACGTATCGGTTTCGTTAACAAAATGGACCGTCAGGGTGCTGATTTCCTTGCAGTATGTAAGCAAGTGAAAGAAATGTTGGGTAGCCACGCACTTCCATTGCAGATCAACATCGGTGATGAGGACAACTTCAAAGGAGTGGTAGACCTTATCAACTGGAGAGGTATCGTTTGGAATGACGCTGATCAGGGAATGACTTTCCAGGAAGTTGAAATTCCTGCTGATATCATCGACGATGCACGTCAGTTGAGAAGCGAATTGCTTGAAGCAGTTGCTGAATTTGACGAGACATTGATGGAGAAATTCTTCGAAGATGAGAACTCATTGACAGAAAGAGAAATCCTTAACGCATTGCGTGAAGCTACGATCTCAGGGAAAGTTGTTCCGATGATGTGTGGTTCTTCTTTTAAAAACAAAGGAGTTCAGGCGATGCTAGATATGGTAATGGAAATTCTTCCTTCACCATTGGATATTGAAGCGATTACAGGAACAAACCCTAAGACTGACGAGGAGATTTCCCGCAAGCCTTCTTACGATGAGCCTTTCGCAGGTTTGGCGTTTAAGATCGCGACAGATCCATTTGTTGGTCGTTTGTGTTTTACACGTGCGTACTCAGGTAAATTGCCTGCAGGTTCATACGTGTTGAATACGCGTACAAATAACAAAGAGCGTATTTCTCGTATCTTCCAGATGCACGCGAACAAGCAAAATCAGATTGATGAGCTTGGTGCTGGTGATATCGGGGCCTTGGTAGGTTTCAAGGATATCCGCACAGGAGATACATTGTGTGCTGAAAATGCGCCTATCGTTCTTGAATCTATGAAATTCCCTGATCCGGTGATCGGAATTGCTATTGAGCCTAAGACTCAGGCAGATCAGGATAAATTAGGTGTTGGTCTTTCTAAACTTGCTGAAGAGGATCCAACATTCCGTGTGAATACGGACGAAGAAACAGGACAAACGATCATCTCAGGAATGGGTGAGCTTCACTTGGAGATCATTGTTGACCGTTTGAAGCGTGAGTTTAAAGTGGAAGTAAACCAGGGTGCTCCTCAGGTTTCTTACCGTGAGAACATCACTGCTGAAGTAAACCACAGAGAAGTTTACAAGAAACAGTCTGGTGGTCGTGGTAAATTCGCGGACATCGTTGTTAAGATATCTCCTCAAACAGATGCTGAAAAAACGGGACTTGAGTTCGTTAACAGTATCAAAGGTGGTAACATTCCTCGTGAATTCATCCCTTCAGTAGAGAAAGGTTTCAAAGAATCAATGAAAAATGGTGTCATGGCTGGATTCCAGGTAGACGCTATGAAAGTTGAATTGCTTGATGGTTCATTCCACGCAGTCGATTCAGATTCATTGTCTTTCGAATTGTGTGCGAAAATGGCGTACAGAACAGCATTGAAAAGTGCACGTCCTGTGCTACTAGAGCCAATCATGAAAATGGAAGTAGTAACTCCGGAAGAAAACATGGGTGATATCGTTGGTGACTTGAACCGTCGTCGTGGTGTGATCCGTGGAATGGATGACAGAGCTGGATCTAAAGTGGTGAAAGCTGATGTTCCGCTTTCAGAAATGTTCGGCTATGTAACACAACTTCGTACCCTTTCTTCAGGTCGTGCGAGTTCATCAATGGAGTTCTCCCATTATGCTGAGGCGCCTAAGAACGTTGCAGATGATGTAGTAGCGAAAGCAAGTGGAAAAGTTACAGCTTAAAAATTAGGATATGAGTCAGAAAATCAGAATTAAATTGAAATCATACGATCATAACCTCGTTGACAAATCAGCTGAGAAGATCGTAAAAACGGTAAAATCTACCGGAGCAGTGGTAAGTGGTCCAATTCCGCTTCCAACGCACAAACGTATCTATACGGTTTTGAAGTCGCCGCACGTTAACAAGAAAGCGCGTGAGCAGTTCGAATTGGCATCATACAAGCGTTTGCTTGATATTTACAGTTCGTCTTCTAAAACGGTAGATGCACTAATGAAGTTAGAGCTTCCAAGTGGAGTTGACGTAGAAATCAAAGTTTAATAATTAAATAGTTAAGTATGCCAGGAATTATTGGTAGAAAAGTCGGAATGACTAGCGTCTACAGTGCCGAGGGCAAGGCAATGCCATGCACAGTAATAGAAGCTGGTCCTTGTGTGGTCACACAGATCAAAACACAAGACAGAGATGGTTACGAGGCTACTCAGCTGGGATTCGGTGATCGTAAAGAAAAGAACACACCGAACGCACTGAAGGGTCACTTTAAGAAAGCCAACACCACTCCGAAATCGAAGTTGGTGGAATTTAAAGGGTTCGATAACCTCAATCTCGGTGATACCGTTGACGTAAACATCTTCGAGGAAGGTGAATACGTGAGCGTAGTGGGTACCTCAAAAGGTAAAGGTTTCCAGGGAGTTGTTAGACGTCATGGTTTTGGCGGTGTAGGTCAAGCCACACACGGTCAGCACAACCGTCTGCGTGCTCCGGGTTCAATCGGTGCTTGTTCCTATCCTGCACGTGTATTCAAAGGAATGCGCATGGCAGGTCAGATGGGTAACAAACGCGTTGTTCAGGAAAACCTTGAAGTATTGAAGGTGTTGACTGACAAGAATTTGATAGTGGTGAAAGGATCGATTCCTGGATCTAAAGGTGCAACCGTTTCAATTTTGAAGTGATGGAAGTAAAAGTATTTGATGCAAAAGGTAAAGCTACTTCGAAAAAGGTAACGCTTTCAGATACGGTTTTCGGAATCGAACCGAATGATCACGCGATCTATCTTGATGTGAAACAGCATTTGGCGAATCGTCGTCAAGGTACGCACAAAGCAAAAGAGCGTGCTGAAATTGCTGGTTCAACCAAGAAACTTAAAAAACAAAAAGGTACAGGTGGTGCTCGTGCTGGTAGCGCGAAGTCTGGTACACGTGTAGGTGGTGGTCGTATTTTCGGACCAAGACCGCGTAACTACCACTTTAAACTGAATGTAAAATTGAAAAGACTGGCACGTAAGTCAGCTTTCTCATACAAAGCGAAGAACGATGGAATCCTGATATTGGAAGATTTGAACTTCGACGCTGCAAAAACAAAAGATTTCGTTGCATTGGTTTCTGCATTGAAACTGGAAAACGAAAAGATCCTTTTGGTGCTTGGTTCACAGAATGACAATGTTTATTTGTCTTCTCGTAACCTTGGAAGAGTGAAAGTCGTAACGGCTGATTCTGTGAACACATTCGATGTGTTGAACGCGAAGAAAGTTGTTTTGGCTGAAAGTTCATTGGAAGTAATTGAAAAGATTCTAAACTAAAAAGTTGATGAAGACAATTATCAAAAAGCCGATCATTACTGAAAAAGCTACTGGTACAAGTGAGAAATTTAACCGTTTCACTTTTGCTGTAGAGCGATCAGCAAACAAGATCGAGATCAAAAAAGCTGTCGAGAAATTGTACGGTGTCAGTGTTACTGATGTTCGCACATTGAATTATGGCGGTGGAAAATCCTCTGTTAAGTATACTAACAAAGGTATCGTTGAGCAACCAAGCAAACAATGGAAGAAAGCCGTTGTCACTGTTGCTGCAGGAGAAACGATTGATTTATTTAATAATTTTTAAGCAGTTGACAAATGAGTCTTAAAAAATTCAAGCCTATCACTCCAGGGCAAAGACACAAGATCAACAGTGATTATTCTGAGATCACAACGAACACTCCCGAAAAGAGCCTCGTTGCGAGCAAGAAGAAATCTGGTGGTCGTAACAACGACGGTAGAATGACGATGCGCTACATTGGTGGTGGTCACAAACAAAAATACCGTATCGTTGATTTCAAAAGGGACAAGCATGATGTTCCTGCAACCGTAAAATCGATCGAGTACGATCCAAACCGCACAGCACACATTGCGTTGTTGTATTATGCGGATGGTGAGAAAAGATACATCATCGCTCCGAACGGATTGAAAGTGGGTGACGAGGTTGTAGCAGGAAAGAATGCAGCTCCTAACGTTGGTAATGCACTCTACTTAAGTGATGTTCCACTAGGTACAGTAATTCATAACATCGAACTAAAACCTGGTAAAGGTGGTGCTATTGCTCGTGGAGCAGGTACCTATGCGCAATTGAACGCTCGTGATGGTCGCTATGCGATCGTGAAGATGCCTTCTGGAGAAACCAGAATGATCCTTACGACATGTATGGCTACGATCGGTTCTGTTTCGAATGCTGAACACAACTTGGTTGTTTCCGGTAAAGCTGGTCGTTCACGTTGGTTGGGTCGTCGTCCACGAGTTCGTGGTGTGGTAATGAACCCGGTTGATCACCCAATGGGTGGTGGTGAAGGACGTAACGCCGGAGGTCACCCACGTTCACGTAACGGTATGCCGGCTAAAGGCTTCAAGACACGTGACAAGAAGAAATATTCAGATAAGTTCATCATCGAAAGAAGAAAAAAATAAGTAGGATATGAGTCGTTCATTAAAAAAACCACCTTTCGTACACTATAAGTTGATGAAACGCGTGGATGATGCACAAGCTTCAGGTAGCAAATCAGTGATCAAAACTTGGTCAAGAGCGTCTACGATCACCCCTGATTTTGTAGGGTTGACATTCGCTGTGCACAACGGGAATAAGTTCATTCCGGTATTCGTTACTGAGAACATGGTAGGACACAAGTTGGGAGAATTTTCTCCAACGCGTAACTTCCGTGGTCATGCCGGAAATAAAAAAGATAAGAAAAGATAAAATAGCAAAGTCATGGGTGCTAGAAAACGATTAAGAGCTGAAGAAATTAAAGCGACGAAAAGTACGACTGCGTTTGCACGTCTGAACGATTCGCCGATCGCTCCGAGAAAGATGAGATTAGTTGCAGATCTTGTAAGGGGAGTAGAAGTAAACAAAGCTCTGAACATATTGCAACACAACGCTAAGAATGCGTCTACAAGTTTGGCAAAACTCCTTCGTTCAGCTATTGCGAACTGGGAGCAAAAGAACGAAGGCAAAAGCATTGAAGAGGAAAACTTGATCGTACGTTCCATCGAAGTAGGTGGTGGTGCGATGTTGAAGAGAATTCAAGCTGCGCCTCAAGGTAGAGCACACCGCGTAAGAAAAAGATCTAATCACGTGACCATCACAGTTGATGGAGCTAAATAAGTTAGGATAATGGGACAAAAAACGAATCCAATAGGCAATAGATTAGGTTTCATCCACGGATGGGAATCTAACTGGTATGGTGGAGAGCGATACAAGGATAAGATTGTTGAAGACGATCAGATCCGTAAGTATCTGAATGCTCGTTTATCCAGAGCGAGTATCGCGAAGATCATCATCGAGCGTACGCTTAAACTTGTTACAGTGACGATCAATACAGCACGTCCGGGAGTGATCATCGGTAAAGGTGGTCAGGAAGTAGACAAGCTGAAAGAAGAGTTGAAAAAACTGACTAAGAAAGAGATCCAGATCAACATTTTCGAGGTAAAACGTCCAGAATTGGATGCTCGATTGGTTGCTGATGGTATTGCACGACAGTTAGAGGCACGTATCTCTTTCCGTAGAGCAATTAAAATGGCTATTGCGAGCACAATGCGCATGGGAGCTGAAGGAATCAAAGTAAAGATCTCCGGACGTTTGAATGGTGCAGAAATGGCTCGTACAGAGATGTACAAGGATGGACGTACTCCGTTACATACGTTCAGAGCTGACATCGATTATGCGGTTTCCGAAGCACATACTACGTATGGTCGTTTGGGTATCAAGGTGTGGATATGCAAAGGCGAAGTTTACGGTAAACGCGATCTTTCTCCTAACGTTGGAATGGCAGCATCTGGCGCTAAGTCAGGCGGTGCTCCGGGTGGAGCTCCACGCAAACCAATGGGGGCAAAAAGAAAGAAGAAGTAATTGACAGTAAAATTTAGTAGAAAATGTTACAGCCAAAAAGAACCAAATTTAGAAGAGTTCAGAAAGGACGAAACAGAGGTGAAGCTCAACGTGGCAGCACCATTGCTTTCGGTTCTTTCGGACTGAAAACTTTGGAGCCAGGATGGATCACATCACGCCAGATCGAAGCATCACGTATCGCAGTAACCCGATACATGAAACGTGAAGGTAAAGTGTGGATCCGTATCTTCCCTGACAAGCCGGTTACCTCTAAGCCAGCTGAAGTAAGGATGGGTAAAGGTAAAGGAGCTCCAAGTCACTGGGTAGCGGTAGTGAAACCGGGTCGCATCATGTTTGAGGCAGACGGTGTACCATATGAGACAGCCAAAGAAGCAATGCGTCTGGCAGCTCAGAAGTTACCGGTGAAATGTAAGTTCATTGTTCGCAATGACTATGTAATACCTGGAAAATAAGAAAAAGATGAATCAGCAGGAAATCACAAAAATTTCAGTTGAAGACGTGAAAAAGAAGATCGCAGATCTTTCTGAGCAGCTCACAAAAATGAAGCTGACACACCGTGTGGCACCGATCGAAAATCCGATCCAGATCCGCAAGGTGAGAAAAACGATCGCACGTTTGCAAACTGAATTGACAAAACGTGAAACGCAGGCTTAGTTGCTTGTTAAACATTGAAATGAGCTTGAAATGGAAAAGCGTAATTTAAGAAAAGAACGAATTGGGGTAGTAACCAGCGATAAGATGCAAAAGTCGATCGTGGTTGCTGTGGAACGTAAAGTGAAGCACCCAAAGTATGGTAAGTTCGTAAAGAAAACCACCAAATTCGTTGCACATGATGAGAACAACGACTGTAATATCGGTGATACTGTAAAGATCATGGAGACACGTCCGTTGAGCAAATCTAAGAACTGGAGATTGGTGGAAATTATTGAAAGAGCTAAATAATTTGTAGTAATGATACAAACAGAATCAAGACTTGCAGTAGCTGATAACTCCGGAGCGAAGGAAGTATTGGTGATCCGTGTACTCGGAGGAACCAAGCGTCGTTACGCTTCAGTTGGAGATAAGATCGTTGTTGCTGTGAAGAGCGCAATGCCCTCTGGTGCCGTTAAAAAGGGTTCGGTAGCCAAGGCGGTAGTCGTAAGAACAAGAAAAGAGGTACGTCGTGCCGATGGTTCTTACATTCGTTTCGATGATAACGCATGCGTTATCTTGAATCAGGCGGGGGAAATGAGAGGAACCCGTATTTTCGGACCAGTTGCTCGTGAGCTGCGTGAAAACAACTATATGAAGGTTGTTTCATTGGCTCCTGAGGTACTTTAATCAATGGAAGTCATGCAACAGAAATTACACATTAAAGTAGGCGACACTGTGAAAGTGATCACAGGTGAAGCAAAAGGTCAGGAAGGAAAAGTCCTTACAATCGACCGTAAAAAAATGCGTGCAACAGTGGAAGGCGTGAATATCGTTAAGAAACACGCTAAACCAAGTGCAGCAGACCCTCAGGGTGGAATTGTGGAGAAAGAAGGAAGTATCCACGTTTCTAACCTTATGATCGTATCCAAAGGTCAGGCAACTCGTATTGGCCGTAAATTGGACGCGAATGGAAAATTAGTTCGTTATTCAAAAAAGTCAGGGGAGGAAATTAAATGAGTTACGCACCAAGACTTAAGGAAAAGTATAATGCAGAGATCATTCCTGCATTAACTGAAAAGTTCGGTTACAAGACGGTAATGCGTGTGCCGAAACTTCAAAAGATCGTATTGAGCCAGGGTATGGGAGATGCTGTTGCAGACAAGAAATTGATCGAAAGCGCAGTAGCAGATCTTTCCAGAATCGCAGGTCAGAAAGCGGTTACAACGATCTCTAAGAAAGATATCTCTAACTTCAAATTGAGAAAAGGGATGCCTATCGGAACGAAAGTAACACTTCGTGGAGATAAGATGTACGATTTCTTAGACAGATTACTTTCTGTATCTCTTCCAAGAACACGTGACTTCAGAGGAATCAATCCAAAAGGATTCGATGGTCGGGGTAACTTTAACCTTGGAGTGAAGGAACACATCATCTTCCCGGAGATCGATATCGACAAAGTGAACCGTATCCTTGGTATGGATATCACATTTGTTACTTCAGCAGAAAGTGATGAAGAGGGCAAGGCGCTTTTGGATGCATTTGGATTCCCATTCATTAAAAAATAAGAAGAAATGGCAAAAGAATCAATGAAAGCGCGTGAGCGCAAAAGAGAAAGAATGGTAGCTCGCTACGCGAAGAAGCGTGAGGAACTTACAAAGATCCTTAAATCTACGGATGCTTCTGACGAGGTTCAGGCTGCTAAGTGGGATGCGATGATGGCAATCCAGAAACTGCCTGCAAACTCTTCCAAGATCCGTGTTCACAACCGTTGTGGTTTGACTGGTCGTCCGAGAGGGTACATGCGTCAGTTTGGAATTTCAAGGGTTACCTTCCGTGAAATGGCTTTGTCAGGAAAGATCCCGGGAGTTAAAAAAGCAAGTTGGTAATTATTAGAATCCATTAAGAGTATGAATACAGATCCAATAGCAGATTTTCTTACCCGCATCCGTAACGCAAGTGCGGCTGGTTTGAAAATGGTTGAGATCCCAGGATCAAATGTGAAGCGCGCTATGACGCAGATTCTTTTTGATCAGGGATACATTACAAATTACAAGTTTGAAGAGGATAGTAAGCAAGGAATCATCAAGATTGCGTTGAAATACAACCAGTCTACGAAAGTTCCTGCGATCACGAAGATTGATCGCGCTTCCCGACCAGGACTTCGCAAGTATAGCGGTTCTGCCGAAATGCCACGTGTATTGAATGGTTTGGGTATCGCAATCGTTTCCACTTCAAAAGGTGTAATTACTGATAAAGAAGCAAGAAAAAACAACGTAGGGGGTGAAGTACTTTGCTACGTTTATTAATCTTTAAGTTAAAAAGAAATGTCAAGGATAGGTAAATCCCCAGTTAACATCCCGAGTGGAGTAGACGTAAAGTTAGACGGCAACAAGGTTACCGTTAAGGGTCCTAAAGGCGAACTTACACAAGTCTTAGAAGACGGTGTATCGTTGAGCATTGAAGGAAGCACAATAACTTTCAGCCGCGAATCAGATGCACCTTCTCATAGAGCAAAACATGGTTTGTACCGTGCACTTTTGCAGAATATGGTTCAAGGAGTATCGGAAGGGTACAAAAAGGAAATGGAAGTAATCGGAGTAGGTTACCGTGCAAATGCAGCTGGTCAGCAGTTGGAATTGGCACTTGGTTTCTCTCACCCGATCATATTCGAAATTCCTTCAGAAGTTAAGGTATCTGCAAATACTGAAAAAGGAAAGGCTCCTGTTGTAACTTTAGAATCTTACGACAAACAGCTTTTGGGTCAGGTTGCTGCCAAAATTCGCTCCTTCCGTAAACCTGAACCGTACAAAGGAAAAGGTATCCGTTTCGTGGGTGAAGAGATCCGTAGAAAAGCTGGTAAATCTGCAGGTAAGAAATAAAAATTAAATGTTATGGCATTCAGTAAATTAAACAGAAGAGCAAAAATTAAACGAAGAATCAGAAAGAAAATCTCTGGTACTTCTAAAGTGCCTCGTCTTTCGGTTTTCCGAAGCAACAAGCAAATCTATGCGCAGTTGATCGACGACACTACTGGGACAACCCTTGCATCTGCTTCGTCTTACAAAAACAAAGCTACTGATAAGAAAAACAAATCTGATCAAGCAGCAGTAGTTGGTAAGGAAGTGGCTGAAAAGGCAGTAAAAGCCGGTATTGAGACAGTGGTATTCGACCGTAATGGTTACCTATATCACGGTAGAGTTAAATCATTGGCTGACTCAGCTCGAGAAGGCGGACTTAAATTTTAAAAAATGGCAGCACAAACATTGAATAGAGTAAAATCTGCAGATATTGAGCTTAAAGACAAGCTCGTTGCTGTAAACCGTGTAACCAAAGTAACCAAAGGTGGACGTACTTTCTCTTTCTCTGCAATCGTAGTAGTAGGAGATGAGAACGGAATCGTTGGTCACGGTCTCGGTAAAGCAAAAGAAGTAACAGAGGCGATCACTAAAGGGATCGACGATGCGAAGAAAAACCTTATTAAAGTTCCGATCTTGAAAGGAACAGTTCCACATCCTCAAAAAGGAAAATTCGGTGGTGCTGAAGTACTTTTGAAGCCTGCTACCAATGGTACAGGAGTTATCGCAGGTGGTGCGATGCGTGCGGTTCTTGAAAGTGTTGGGGTTCATAACGTATTGGCGAAATCTCAAGGATCTTCCAACCCACACAACGTAGTGAAAGCGACGATCGATGCACTTTCTAAAATGAGAGATGCTGTATCGGTAGCTAAACAACGTGGTATTTCTCTGGATAAAGTGTTTAAAGGTTAATAGTGTGAATGATGGCTACAATTAAAATCAAGCAAGTTAGAAGCGCTATTAAACGTCCGGCTGTACAGAAAGCTACGATCAAAGCGTTGGGATTCAAAAAATTGAATCAGGTAGTGGAGCATGAGGCAACACCTCAGATCCTTGGAATGGTTAAAAGAGTACAACACCTTTTGGAGGTAGTTGAATAAACTTAAAAATTCGCAATAAAATGAACTTACATAATTTAACTCCTGCAAAAGGCTCGGTTAACCGAGAAAAAAGAATTGCCAGAGGTCAGGGTTCCGGACACGGTGGTACTTCTACGCGTGGTCATAAAGGAGCGAAATCAAGATCAGGTTACAGCAAGAAAATCGGTTTTGAAGGTGGACAGATGCCACTTCAAAGACGTGTGCCTAAGTTTGGTTTCAAAAACATTAACCGCGTTGAGTATAAAGCGATCAACCTGGATATTATTCAATCATTGATCGATCGTAAAAATGTTACGGAGATTACTCCAGAAGTTTTGCGTGAGAATGGGCTTGTATCCAACAATGAATTGGTAAAGATCCTTGGTCGTGGTGAATTGAAGGCAAAGATCAATGTAACAGCACACAAGTTCTCCGGTACTGCAAAAGCAGCGATTGAAGGACAAGGTGGGAATTGTTCGGAAATCTAATTAACTTTGCCAACATTTTTCGAAAATGAATCGATTTATACAGAACATTAAGAATATTTGGAAGGTGGAAGAGTTGAGGAAAAGGATTATCCTTACCCTCACTCTCATCCTCGTTTACAGGGTTGGTTCTTTCGTGATTCTGCCTGGGGTGAATTACACTGCGTTGATGAATGCGCAGGCTACCGGAGGACAGAATACACTTGAGACACTTCTTTCCTTATTCTCTGGTGGTGGGTTTACGAATGCTTCGGTCATGGCTCTTGGAATCATGCCGTACATCAGTGCCTCTATCATCATGCAGCTTTTGGGAATGGCCGTTCCTGCCGTGCAAAAGATGCAGAACGAAGGAGAATCAGGAAGAAAGCGCATTAACAACTACACCCGTATTCTGACAATTATCATCTGTGCCCTGCAAGCGCCAAGTTATTTGACCTTGTATGTGCAATCGAAAGGAGCAATGCCGGCTGATGCTACCACGTTCTGGTGGGTGCAAACCATTTTGGTATTGATCTCCGGATCTATGTTCGCAGTATGGTTGGGAGAGCGTATTACAGACAAAGGCATTGGTAACGGTATCTCGTTATTGATCACCGTTGGTATCCTCGCTCGACTACCTGAAGCTTTCCTCGCGGAATTCGGTTTTGCGGTGGGAGCAGGTAACCTTATCAAGATTGTCTTGGAGTTGGTGGTATTCATGATGATTGTTATGGGTACGATCCTGATCGTTCAAGGTGTGAGAAGAATCCCTCTGAATACAGCGAAGCGCGTTGTTGGTGCTCGTGCGGTGGATGAGCAGGGTGCACGCAGTTATTTACCAATTAAGGTAAATGCAAGTGGTGTAATGCCGATCATTTTTGCGCAGGCAATTATGACCATTCCAATGATGATCTATTCGAGCGCCAGTGGAAGTAAAGGCGGAGGCTTTCTGGAGCGTACACTCGGTGACATGTATGGCGTAACGTACAACGTTTTGCTCGCTGTACTGATCATTGTGTTTACTTACTTCTACACGGCGATTATGATCAATCCGGGTAAGATTGCGGATGATTTGAAGCGTAGTGGTGGATTCATACCTGGGGTTAAGCCTGGTGAAGATACTGCCGAATACATTGACTCATTGGTGTCACGCATTACCTTCCCTGGTTCATTGTTCCTTGCGGCTATTGCAATTCTACCTTCTATCGCTAAGATCGCTGGTGTGAATGATGCTTTCGCCATGTTCTTTGGAGGCACATCTCTTTTGATCATGGTCGGAGTGGTATTGGATACGCTGCAGCAGATCGAATCTTATTTGTTGAATCGTCACATGGATGGTTTGATGGAAGGAGCTCGAGTGAAAGGTAGAAGAACGAACGAATTGTCAGGTTTTTAATATGGCAAAGCAGTCTTCAATAGAACAGGATGGTGTGATCATCGAAGCACTTTCGAACGCAATGTTCAGAGTTGAACTTGAGAACGGACACGTGATCACGGCACATATTTCGGGAAAGATGAGAATGTTTTACATCAAGATCCTTCCCGGAGATAGAGTAAAAGTAGAGATGTCTCCTTACGATCTGACTAAAGGGAGAATATCTTTCAGATACAAGTAAGCACATTTCTTAAAAGAGAAAAAAAATGAAAGTTAGAGCATCAGTAAAAAAACGAACTGCAGATTGCAAGATCGTTAAGAGAAAAGGTAGGGTTTATGTGATCAACAAAAAGAACCCAAAACTTAAACAAAGACAAGGGTAATTTAATAGAGTATGGCACGTATTGCAGGTATAGATTTACCAAAAAATAAAAGAGGTGTAATCGGTTTGACTTACATCTTTGGTATCGGAAGAAGTACTTCAAAAAAGATCTTGAAGGACAATGGTATTGATGAGAACATCAAAGTACAGGACTGGAATGATGATCAGTTAGGAGCTATTCGTAACTCCATCAACGAAATCAAAACAGAAGGACAGCTACGTTCTGAGATTCAATTGAACATTAAACGTTTGATGGACATCGGATGTACTCGTGGAATCCGTCATCGTGCGGGTCTTCCATTGAGAGGTCAACGTACGAAGAACAATTCCCGAACCAGAAAAGGAAGAAGAAAAACAGTTGCGAACAAGAAAAAAGCAACTAAATAATAAATAAACACGATGGCAAAGTCTAATCAAAAAAAGAAGAAGAACGTCAAAGTAGATGCAGCGGGTGAAGCGCATATTCAAGCTACCTTCAACAATGTTATTATTTCTTTGACGAACAACGCTGGTCAGGTTATTTCCTGGTCATCGGCTGGAAAAATGGGCTTCAAAGGTTCTAAAAAGAACACGCCTTATGCTGCGCAGGTTTCTGCGGAGGATGCGGCTAAAGAAGCGCATGACTTCGGATTACGTAGAGTGAAAGTTTATGTTAAAGGACCTGGTGCAGGTAGAGAATCTGCAATCCGATCTTTGCATAACGCTGGAATTGAAGTTACCGAGATCATTGACGTTACCCCACTTCCACACAACGGTTGTCGTCCTCCGAAAAGACGTCGAGTATAATAGTAATTAACGAAGAAGAGCTAAACAAGTCATCGAAGGAAAGCCTTAATTCATGACTGCTCTTTAAAACAAATAGAAATGGCAAGATATAGAGGTCCTAAATCAAAAATTGCGCGTCGTTTCAGAGATCCGATCTTCGGACCTGATAAAGCGCTAGACAGAAGAGCCTATGGTCCAGGACAACACGGACCGGCGAAAAGAAGAGGTGGTAAGCAATCAGAATATGCAATCCAGCTTGGTGAAAAACAAAAAGCGAAATATACCTACGGTATCCTTGAAAGACAGTTCTCTAACCTGTTTGAAAAGGCTTCTCGTATGAAAGGTATTACAGGTGAGAACTTGCTTCAATTGTGTGAAGCACGTTTGGATAACACGGTATTCCGTCTTGGAGTTGCGCCTAGCCGAAGAGCTGCTCGTCAGTTGGTAACGCACAAACACATTACAGTAAACGGTGAAGTGGTGAACGTTCCTTCATACACATTACGAATTGGTGATGTGGTTGCAGTGCGTGAAAAATCAAAATCACTTGAAGTGATCACTTCTGCACTCTCTTCAAATAATAAGAAATTTGACTGGTTGGATTGGAATTCATCAGACATGTCAGGGAAATACCTTAGTGTTCCTTCCCGTGAAATGATCCCTGAGAATATCAAAGAGCAGTTGATCGTCGAATTGTACTCTAAATAATAAATAAACCATATTGGTTTCGGGCCAAAGGGTGTGATTGAACTTCTTCACTCTTTCAGACCGCGCAACCCGAAAACAATTAAAAAGAAGAAAAAACAACATGGCAATTTTAGATTTCCAAAAACCTGACAAGGTTATCATGATTCAGTCCGATGAGAAACACGGACAATTCGAATTCCGTCCACTAGAGCCTGGATACGGTATCACAGTAGGTAACTCTCTGCGTCGTATCTTGCTTTCTTCTTTGGAAGGATATGCTATTTCATCTATTCGCATCGAAGGTGCTGATCATGAATTCACAACGATCAAAGGAGTAGTAGAAGACGTTACTGAGATCATTTTGAACTTGAAACAAGTACGTTTCAAACAACAGATCGAAGGTACTGACAGCGAAACTGTGATCGTTTCTATCTCTGGTCAGGATAAATTGACTGCAGGTGATCTAGGTAAATTCACTTCTGCGTTCCAGGTTTTGAATTCGGATCTTGTGATCTGTAATATGGAACCAACCGTGAAACTTGAATTGGAATTAACGATCATCAAAGGTCGCGGATACCTTCCTGCTGAAGAAAACAAGCAAACAAGCGCTCCATTCGGAACGATTTTCATCGACTCTATCTTTACACCAATCAAAAATGTAAAGTATACGATCGAAAACTATCGTGTTGAGCAAAAAACGGATTACGAGAAATTGGTTCTTGATATTACAACTGATGGTTCTATTCATCCGAAAGATGCTTTGAAGGAAGCAGCGAAGATATTGATCCACCATTTCATGTTGTTCTCTGATGAGCGCATTACGCTTGATAGTGAAGTGAAAGCTGAAACAGAAGAATTTGACGAAACGTCTTTGCACATGCGTCAATTATTGAAGACCAAATTGGTTGACATGGATCTTTCTGTTCGTGCATTGAACTGCTTGAAAGCTGCAGACGTTGAAACATTGGGTGATCTTGTTTCTTACAACAAGAATGACCTCTTGAAGTTCCGTAACTTCGGTAAGAAGTCTCTTACTGAGTTGGAAGACCTGGTAGACAACAAAGGTTTGAACTTCGGAATGAATGTTTCGAAATATAAATTAGACAAAGACTAGTATCGCAAAAAAGTAATAATGGCGTAATAGGTGGCTGAGCTGTAGCGATACCATAAGGCAGACTCAGTTAACCGTTACTTACGAAATTTAAATTATGAGACACGGTAACAAAGTAAACAATCTGGGAAGAAAGTCGGCACACCGCAAAGCGATGTTGTCTAACATGGCTTGTTCCCTGATCCAGCACAAAAGAATCAACACAACCATTGCGAAAGCGAAAGCACTGCGTACGTTTGTTGAGCCTCTTTTGACGAAATCAAAAACAGATTCTACGCATTCCAGAAGAACAGTATTCAGCTACCTTCAAAACAAGGACATCGTAACAGAATTGTTCAGAGAAGTTGCTCCAAAGATCGCTGATCGCGAGGGAGGATATACACGTATCATCCGTACAGGATATCGTTTGGGTGACAATGCTGAAATGTGTTTGATCGAATTGGTTGACTTCAACGAGCTTTATACCAATGATAAAGCGAAGAAAACGACTCGTCGTTCACGAAGAGGTGGTGCTAAGAAGGATGTGGCTGAGGCTACAGTTGTTGAAGAAACAACAGCTGAAGTAGCTGATGAGACTTCTGAGGCTGAAGCAACGACTGAGGCTACTGTAGAAGCTGAAGCAGAAACTGCTGAGCCGGAAGCAGAAGCGCCTGCAGCTGATGAAGCGACAGAAGAGCCATCTGAGGATAAATAAATTGTCTTTAACAGATACGAAAAAGGGGTAATGTTCACATTGCCCCTTTTTTATTAACATGAACGAATCAAATCGTTTTGAAATCCTAACTTTGCGCAAATTTTTTGAATGGACTCAAGAAAACCCGCCGTTCTGGTTCTTGCAGATGGTACTGTTTATCAAGGATTAAGTATCGGTAAGATCGGCACAACAACAGGTGAGATCGCTTTTAATACCGGAATGACCGGCTATCAGGAAGTGTTCACCGATCCATCCTATTTCGGACAGATCCTGATCATGACCACAGCACACATTGGAAACTATGGTATGCATAGCGATGAGATCGAATCCGATTCCATCAAGATCGCTGGTTTGGTGACGAAGAAATTCTCTGAAATTTATTCCCGTCCATCAGCAGTAGGATCCCTCGAAGAACAGATGGAGCACAGTGAGACGGTCGGAATTGCCGATATCGATACACGCGCCTTGGTTCGACATATTCGCAGTAAGGGTGCCATGAATGCGATCATTTCCTCAGAGATCCTTGATGTGGATGTGCTGAAAGAAAAATTGGCTAAAGCACCATCTATGGATGGATTGGAATTGTCTTCGAAAGTGGCAACAAATGAGGCTTATGAGGTGAAACCCGATAATGCACAATTCAAAGTGTCACTTATCGATTTCGGCGTGAAGAAAAATATTGTTCGATGTTTGGCTGAACGAGGTTGTTATGTCAAGGTGTTTCCTTTAAATTCCACCAAAGCTGACATGGATGCGTTTCAACCGGATGGGTACATGCTTTCCAATGGGCCAGGTGATCCTTCTGCTATGCCTTCGTCCATTCAATTAGTCGGTGAGTTGGTTAATTCTGGAAAGCCAATTTTTGGAATATGTCTGGGACATCAGATTTTAGGATTGAGCCAAGGTTTGAAGACGGAAAAAATGTTCAACGGGCATCGTGGAATCAACCATCCGATCAAGAATTTGAAAACAGGAAAAGGAGAAATAACTTCTCAAAATCATGGTTTTGTGATCTCAAAGGATAGTGTGAAAGCCAATCCAAAGGTTAATGTAACACATGTGCATTTGAATGATGATACGATCGCAGGGATCGAATTGACAGATAAACCTGTTTTTTCGGTTCAGTATCACCCGGAAGCCTCTGCAGGTCCGCATGATTCTCGTTACCTGTTCGATCAGTTTATTGCCAATATGAAACAATACAAGAAATGAGTTATATCGTAAAAGTTGTTGGAAGACAAATTCTGGACTCCCGAGGGAATCCAACCGTAGAGGTAGATATTCACACGGCAAATGGGATTCTTGGTCGTGCTGCTGTTCCTTCAGGGGCATCCACAGGTGTGCATGAAGCTGTTGAATTACGTGACGGTGACAAGGCTTTATACCTTGGGAAAGGTGTTTTACAAGCAGTTCAGAATGTGAATACACTAATCAATGACGCATTGCAAGGCATGGATGTCTGCGATCAGAAAGCGATCGATACGGTCATGCTTCGTCTTGATGGAACTGAAAACAAATCCAAACTGGGGGCTAATGCGATTCTTGGAACATCACTGGCAGTTGCTCGTGCAGCAGCACAAGAATCTGGATTGAGTCTGTACAAATACATTGGAGGGGTGGGCGCCGTAACAATGCCTGTTCCTATGATGAATATCTTGAACGGCGGCTCTCATGCAGATAACCTGATCGACATTCAGGAATTTATGGTGATGCCTTTTGGAGCGTCCTCTTTTTCTGAAGGGTTGCGTTGGGGAACTGAAGTGTTTCATCACCTGAAAAGTGTATTAAAATCCAAAGGAATGTCCACGAACGTTGGAGATGAGGGAGGCTTTGCTCCAAATTTAGGTTCGAATGAAGAAGCTATCCAGGTAGTTCTTGAGGCGATTGAAAAGGCAGGATTCCGTCCAGGCGAAGATATTTATATTGCTCTTGATGCCGCATCTTCAGAATTCTATAATGGTGAAAAAGACCGTTATGTTTTCCATTCGACTGGTGAGGAAATGACATCTTCTGAAATGGTTGGTTTCTGGAAGAACTGGTGTCAGAAGTACCCTATTGTTTCTATCGAAGACGGTTTGGCAGAAGACGATTGGAAAGGATGGAAATTGGCTACAGAGGAGATTGGTTCGAAAGTTCAGTTGGTTGGAGATGATTTGTTTGTAACGAATACGAAGCGCTTGCAACGTGGAATTGACGAAGGAATTGCCAACTCCATTTTGGTGAAGGTGAATCAAATTGGTTCACTCACTGAAACGATCGAAGCAGTTCAATTGGCAACACGCCATAGCTATACTTCAGTGATGAGTCACCGAAGTGGAGAAACAGAAGACAGTACGATTGCGGACCTCGCTGTTGCATTGAACACTGGACAGATTAAAACAGGTTCCGCTTCACGAAGTGATCGTATGGCTAAGTACAATCAGCTTATTCGTATTGAGGAAGAACTCGGTGATGCTGCGGTTTATCCTGGAAAGAAATTCCGATATCTTTAGGAATCAAAGAATTAATCTATTAAAAGAGGAGATTTTCTCCTCTTTTTTTGTCTCTTTAAAATGGAATGACAAACTTTGTGCTGTGTTGGCAACCTTTGGATAGTCAGTGCGTCTTTTCCTCAACAATTAGAACATGAAACACCTTCTTTTTAGTATTTGTTTATTCCTAGGTTTTAGTGGATTCGCTCAATCCACAACAGATACGCAGGTTACCTTATTTGGACAATGCATGATTGCGATTGATTCGCAGGATGAAATGAAAGCCCTGGAAACGTTGATGCGTCAAAACCCACATTTAAAAATAGTTAGGCTTGACCACCCAACTCAACGCGCATTTATTTTAACCAAAGGAATCGATCAGCTCAATGAGGGCGAATTTAAATCGTGGTTTGGTGAATATGCCGATAAGGTTTGGTGCGTGCAGATTGGCCGACATGGAGTAGACGCAATTAGACCCTATCCGTTTGAAGGTTGTGATCAGAAGCCATGAGGCAGCTCTGTATCGTTTTAATTCTTTTCGTTTCATTTCACTCGTTTGCTCAGCCGAATGATTGTGCAGATGCCGTTCCAGGTTGTACGACCCCTTCGTTTGCTATAGAACCAAATAATCCTTCGACGAATATCGTCGATTTTACATCAGGTTCAATTTCTAATCCGAGCACAAATCCAAATCCGGTTCCTGGAAATTCCGGTTGCCTGTTAAGTGGTGAAACCAGCTCTACATTTATTACGATTTCGGTTGTTTCAACTGGCACGTTGGAATGGTCTATCATTGGACCTAGCGGGGGGTGTTTCGACTGGATCATGTGGCCTTATCAAAATGCTACAACAACGTGTAATGGTATCACAGGCAACACGCTGTCTCCCGTTGCTTGTAACTGGAATGGCATGTGCAACGGAAATACAGGCATGGCGACCGCCGGTCAACTACCTCCCAATGGTGATCAATCGAGCTATGAAGCACCGCTTAATGTGACAGCAGGACAACAGTTTTTACTCTGTCTTTCTAATTATAGTGGCACGAGTCAGAGTGTCAACCTGAATTTTTTCGGATCGGCGAATGTGGCTTGTGGTGTTTCTGCTCCTGACCAAACTATTTGTGTTGGTGGTTCAGCTCTTGTAACTATTGCAACCCCAGGTGTTAGTACCCCCCAATTCAACTGGCTCGTTACGGATGGTGTATCAAATGTGACAGGAGGTACAAATGTAACCGTTACCCCAACGGTTACAACAACCTACCAGGTTGATGTTTATCAGCCCGCAACGGCAACATCATCTGAGTTTCGGGATACCGCTGAATTTACGATTTATGTGCAAACGCCTCCTACTCCCAATGCAGGAGTAGATGATACAGTTTGTCTCGGCCAACCTTTACAATTGATGGGCTCTGTTCCCGGTACAGGAAATACCTTGATCTGGAGTTATTTGGCAGCAGGTATTACACCGGTACCATCCGTTAGTTTTGCACCAGGAAACACCTCCCAAAATCCTAGCATTACAGTCAGTCAACCAGGACTATATAAATTTATTCTCACAGAGAGTAACGCAGTATGTGGTCCTGCCAGAGATACTGTCGCCATATTTGTTTCCTCTGTTTCCCAAACCATCTCTTCTGTTCAGCCATCATGTTTCGGTGTTGCAGACGGAAGCATCACCGTTACAAGTCCGACAGGTGTCCAATTTAGTGATGACGGAGGAACCACTTGGCAAAACTCAACTATTTTCACCGGGTTATCGGCAGGAAATTATACGATCTGTTCGAAAAATGCAGAAGGATGTACTAAATGCGATGCTTATACGATAGCTAATCCCCCTCAAGTGACAATTATTGGTAGTCATGACACTACCATTTGTCAGAATGGTACAGCAACTTTAAGCGCTATGGCTACAGGAGGAAATTTATTTACCTACCATTGGGATAATAATGGGTCGCTTACAACTAATTTGCAGTCAATTCAGCCTGCCACAACGACCACAGTCACCGTTTTTGCGACGAATCAAAATGGATGTTCTTCTCCTAATGAACAAATTCTTATCACTGTACTGGGGCCGCTAAGTGGTACCATTTCACCAAATACGTATGTTTGTCCTGGGTATGATACCACCTTAATGGCAATTGCGTCTGGAGGCATGGGTGCACCCTATTCATTCAATTGGAGCTCTGGAGACACAGGGACTGGCGCTTCGGATGAAATCACGGTTGGACCATTACAAACAACAACGTATTCCGTTACAATAACCGATCAATGTGAAACAACACCACTGATTTTGAACGTCGAAGTTCAGGTAGCTCCCGTGCCAGAGCCGGCAATTACAATAGACGCCCCGGGAAAATGTGAGCCTGCAGCTTTCTTAATTACCAGTTCTACTGATCCTTCCATGGTTCAACATCTTACCTGGAGTTTATCAAATGGTGATGAATTTCAGGATATGGAGTCCATTCTGACGTCAGACTTGTCGGCTGGATCTTATGATGTGCAATTAATCGTTGAATCGCCATTAGGTTGCATAGATTCAACCACTTTTGGAGCTTTTATTACAGTGTATCCTAAACCGCTTATTGAATTTACACATTCGCCAAATCCTGCTTATTTATACGATCCGACGATCCATTTTTTTAATACTACGGTATATGGGGAATCGTATCAATGGTTTTTTGAATCAGGAAAACCTGAGTATTCGGATGTCCAAAATCCAACTTCAGTTTTTCCGGAAGGAGAGGTTGGAACTTATGATGTTACGCTTATAGCAACATCAGAGTATGGTTGTATGGATACATTGACAAAACCTGTGCTGGTGGTGCAGGATGTGGTGTTGTTTGTTCCTAACACGTTTACCCCTGACGGAAATGAATTCAATCAGGATTTCAGGGTGTTTATAGATGGGATTGACATTTACAGTTACAATATGACCATTTATGACCGCTGGGGTGAGATCATTTGGGAGAACGAAGATCCTTCAGTAGCCTGGGATGGTTCTTATGATGGCCGTACAGTTCAATCCGGCACGTATACCTGGAAAATTATCGCCAAGGATAAGATCAATGATGATCAGTATACGTGGCATGGATACGTGAATGTCTTGCATTGACAACCGGGTATCTTTCCTTAACTTTGCTAAAATTTTCAAGATGACGATCGACGCATTTCACTCGGATATTCTTCAGGGAGTTCCTGTCAAAGTTCCTGCTAAAAAAGTGTATGAACCTGCTATTAATCATGCTCCAAAGCGAAAGGATATCCTTACGGTTGAGGAGAAGAAATTAGCGCTTAGAAATGCATTGCGTTATTTTCCAAAGGATCAGCATGAGGAGTTAGCAGAGGACTTTCTTTACGAACTCGAAACGTACGGAAGAATTTACATGTTCCGGTATCGTCCGGATTATACTATGTATGCACGACCGATATCAGAATACCCCGGAAGATCAATGCAGGCCAAAGCAATCATGTTGATGATTCAGAACAATCTGGATTATGCGGTGGCTCAGCATCCACATGAGTTGATCACTTATGGCGGTAACGGTGCCGTTTTTCAGAATTGGATCCAGTACCGTCTGGCGATGAAGTACCTTGCTGAAATGACAGATGAACAGACGCTGGTCATGTATTCAGGTCATCCAATGGGATTATTCCCTTCACACAAAGATGCGCCACGAGTTGTGGTTACGAACGGAATGATGATCCCAAACTATTCCAAACCGGATGATTGGGAGCGTTTTAATGCCTTGGGCGTTACGCAATATGGACAAATGACCGCAGGTTCTTACATGTATATCGGGCCGCAAGGTATCGTTCATGGAACAACGATCACCGTATTGAATGCAGCGCGCAGGTTATCCGGAGGCAAAGGAGAGATCGCAGGTAAACTTTTCGTAACCGCAGGTTTAGGTGGTATGTCCGGTGCTCAGCCGAAAGCAGGAAATATTGCGGGTTGCGTTTCAGTTACGGCAGAAGTGAATCCAAAGGCCGTACATACGCGCCATTCACAGGGATGGGTGGATGAAGTGATCACGGACCTGGACGAGTTGTGTGTGCGTGTAGCAAAAGCCAAAGCAAACAAGGAGGTTGTCTCCATTGCGTATCAGGGTAATGTGGTTGATGTTTGGGAAAAGTTCGATCAGGCAGGCATATTTGTAGAACTTGGTTCCGATCAGACATCGCTTCACAATCCGTGGGCTGGTGGTTATTACCCGGCTGGTATTTCCTTTGAAGAATCCAATCGTATGATGGCCGAAGAACCCGAAAAATTTAAGGCAGAAGTTCAGAAAACATTGCGTCGACATGCCGATGCGGTGAACAGACATACCGCCAAAGGGACGTATTTCTTTGATTATGGAAACGCCTTCTTACTGGAAGCGTCTCGTGCAGGAGCAGCTATCATGGCACCAAACGGCATAGACTTCAGGTATCCATCCTACGTGCAGGATATCCTCGGGCCCATGTGTTTTGATTACGGATTTGGTCCGTTCCGTTGGGTTTGTGCTTCCGGAAAACCTGAAGATCTGCAACGTACGGATGAAATTGCTTGTGAGGTACTTGAGGAAATGATGCGAAGAAGTCCGGAAGAAATACAGCAACAAATGGCTGACAATATCCAATGGATCAAAGGGGCACAACAAAATAAACTGGTGGTGGGTTCGCAAGCCCGTATTCTCTATGCAGATGCTGAAGGTAGAATGCGTATTGCTGAAGCATTCAATCAGGCGATTGCAAAAGGAGAGATCGGTCCCGTCGTTTTAGGTCGTGACCATCATGACGTATCGGGCACAGATTCACCTTACCGCGAAACGTCCAATATTTACGATGGTTCTCGCTTTACGGCTGATATGGCCATCCATAACGTGATCGGCGATAGTTTCCGTGGCGCGACCTGGGTTTCCATTCACAATGGAGGTGGCGTTGGCTGGGGCGAAGTGATCAACGGTGGTTTCGGAATGTTACTTGATGGATCAGAAGATGCTGACCGACGGCTAAAGATGATGCTCCACTGGGATGTGAACAACGGAATCGCAAGACGCAGTTGGGCCCGCAATGAAGGAGCTGTATTCGCCATTAAACGAGCCATGGAATTGGAACCTTCGTTGAAAGTTACCTTACCTGAATTCGTAGAAGACACCCTGTTGGAGGACGTTTTTTCGAAAATCCGCGTTTAAAGGATTTGCCGCAGTTCTTTTAGCTGCGAATAATACACGAATCCTTTTATTTCAGGAAGTTCCATTGCCTTGAGCGTTGACGCATATTCAATGACTTGTTGGCCGTCTTTTTCTTTTGGAATTCCCGTTTTAAAGTCCACAATGATGGTGCTTTCATTCTGAAAGATCAACTTGTCGGGGCGGCGTGTGCGTTCTCGGTCTACGATAATAGCTTGTTCGGAAAGGACTTGTGTTGCATTGTTCAATAATCCCTCGTACTCCGGACAAGTAAAAAGATCCTCAAGCATCTTTTGAACGTCATTCACACGGTCTTTTTCGATCTCACCATTCAAAACCATTTGTTCAAGCGTACCATTGATCTGCTCTTTACGGTCAATTTGTGCGATTGCCAGGTGAAAAAGATTTCCGGTGAGTTGTTCGTTGGAAAGGAATGTTTCCTGCGCATCGGGTTCTTGATTTCTCAATGAAATTTCCGGAAACCATAATAGCTCATTTTCGATCGATGGGTGAAAAAAAGCGTCTTCCTCCTTGTTTTCCTGATCTTTCAAAATCCTTGCATCTTTGTTCCCGCGTTCAAGAATCAAGGTTCCAGATTCATTCACCTCGTGTGGTAATTCAGTGAAATAGGTATGTGCCCGTTTCCCAAATTTATCACCGAAATAGTCATTCAAAACGTACAAGCGTTCTTCAGGACGCGTAAATCCAACGTAACACATGTTTACCTTGTCAGTAAAGATCTGATCATTTTCCTGTTGATTCAGCTGTTTTATTTGAGGAATCGGACTGCTTTTAGTCAATCCTGTATACAATACCAGATCATTGATTTCCACCAAAAATCGACTCTTAGTATGCAATTGAGTGTCAAAATTCAGGAAAGGAATCAGCACCACAGGGAATTCGAGACCTTTGGATTTGTGGATCGTCATAATGCGAATGGCATCGCGACTTTCGGGTAACTGAATCGCCAGTTTGCCTTTGTCTTTATGGTATTGCTCGATCAATCCTTTCAGATCCGGACCTTTTTTCTTTTCAAAATCGTGCACAAAATCCGCAAAATGATGGAGGTATGGGTTTTTTAGTTCCGTCCAGCCCATCATGCGGTAAAAGGATTCAATCAGTTCGTAAAGTGTTTCGTACTTTTTGAAAAAGACATCCGATGAAACAAAGTTTTCATTGAGGAACCGCTGATCATCAAAGTTGAGGTAACGACGTCCCTTACTGTCGACCACATGAACGATATAGGTTCGATAATGCTCATAAGGATTCTGTTGATTGCGCACACGGAAAAACAGATCAGCAAATTTCTTTTGTTCTGTCACAGATGCGGGTTGTAATCGACGTTTGAGATAGGACAGGATCAATTTTACTTTGACCTCATTTTGTACGAGCAGTGATTCAGCAGACACAACTTTGTAATCCAGATCGTTCAGTGCAACTGCCCAGCCATTGGCGCGAACATTCGTATCACTCAAGATACAGAGGTCTCCCAGTTCAAATCCATCGCTTCGGCATTCTTCAATGCGTTCAATAAGCCAAGCCATTTGGGCATCATGTGAGGGTTCAGAATCCCGTGAAGTAATCTCAACATAACCCGTTTTGTCTGACATGGCTGTTTGGCGAACCGAATTGTAAAAATCGACTGAATTGCCTGGTAGGTGCTGGCGAAGTACTTCGAAAAAGGAATTATTGAAATCAACAATTTGAGCTGCAGACCGGTAGTTTTCGCCCAGAGCATCGAGTATTCCCATTTGATCGAAATAGTTTGACACACCATCGATATAGGCATTTCCCTCCGGATTATAAATGCGTGGTAAAGCAACAAATTGTTCTGCAACACCGTTTTTAAATCTGTAAATCGATTGTTTCGGGTCACCTACAATGAGGTTCAAGTCTTTTTTAGAGATCGCTTCGTGAACCAGTGGAACCATATTCAGCCATTGTAGCCTTGAGGTATCCTGAAATTCATCCAGCAAAAAATTTCGATATCGAGTCCCAAGTCGCTCGTAAATGAATGGCGCTTTTTCGTCTTGCACCAGTTTTGAAATCAGGGAATTAAATTCAGAGATCCGTATTTGTTGATCTTCCTTTTTTACCGCATCAAGCGTCTTGGCAATATACTGCAGCAAAGCCATATTGTAGAAATTCCTCAAGAAAAGTCGCTGCGTTTCAACTTGCGGAAATAGTTCGCCTTGCAAGGCATATAATTCTCTGATCTTCTGTTTTAGAGAATCAGGAAATTGTCTCCCAGCTGGCACAGGATCATTCAATCCCGACATGAAATGATCAGTAAACAGTTTGTCTGCAGCGGGAATATAGTGAAAGGAGGCCAGGCGTTCCAGTGGCTTCGTGACTTTTGATTTTCCGGGAAATTGGTCTTCAGGAATACCAAGAGAATGATAAAAATCATGGAGATCCTTACAGGCATCAAGAAAGATCTTTTCCTTTTCATGAACTTCCTCCCACAACTTCTTTTTTGCTTGAGAAGAAAAATCCATTTGAAGTAATTGAGCGATCAATTGCTGATTCTTTTCTTTGGCTAGAATAGAACTGAACGAGATGAGCTGTTCCCGAAAATCCCAGCGTTCGCCTTCATCGACATTTTCTTTGGCGTAGGAGAGCATGAGATCGGTGAGCGCTTCCACATCTTTTCTTCCTAGCTGACTCATCAAGAGATCAACCACGCGTTCAATAACTTCATTCTCGTTAAGGATAACCTCAAATTCACCGGGGAGATCAAGGTCCCGACTAAAAGATCGTATCAATCGCAAATTGAATTTGTCAATCGTCATCACGTGAAAATCCTCATAACGATGCAAAATTCCTTTCAGAGCGATCATTGCCCGGTGAGTCACATCCTGCGGAGAGACTTGCAATTCCGTAGCCAGCTTCTCCACATAATCAAGTGTTTTCGGGTCACTCAATCCTTGATAAGTAACTTCATCAAGCTTTTCTATGATCCTGGTTTTCATCTCAATCGCCGCTTTGTTCGTAAACGTCATGGCTAGGATCTTTGAAAATCGAATCTGATCCACATGGTCACCAAGCAGGATTTTTAAGTATTCACGAACAAGATTATAGGTTTTACCACTTCCGGCAGAAGCGTTCAGAATTTTTAAGGGCCTCACTTTTGGATCTTTCATACGTCTATGTATACGAGCTGATGCACGAAAAATAAATGTAGCAAAATTTATTTCTTTAAATTTGATTTATGAAAAACCTGCTAACCTTACTTACCGGACTTATTGTTATTGGCCTGACATCATGTAAAGACGATCCTGTTAAAACGGTCCCAGATCCGTTGGAAGAATTGAAAGTAACCGTTCAGCCTACTTTTGGAACAGCAGATCTTCAACTTGATCAGACTGTCTTTACCAGTGAAGGTTATGCGATTCAATTCACAGATATCCGTTTTTATCTGACAATCCTAAAGAATGCTTCTGGCAAACAACTTACGCAAGCCGCACTTTTCGATTACAGAAATAATGGCATCAACTTTTTTAGGGCCCCCGGAAAGCCCGCAGATTTTGCCTCTTTGTCAGGCTATTTAGGTGTTGACTCCACGTTGAATCATGATGATCCTACAGCATTTGAGACAACAAATCCACTCAATATCCTCATCGCCAACGATATGCACTGGGACTGGAATCCCGGTTATATCTTCTTGAAGATCGAGGCCAAAGTGGATACCCTCGCAGATGGTATAGATAATTTCAATCATTATGTAGTGTTTCACGTGGGAGCCGATGCCTGGTTGCAAAACCTGTCATTATCAGGAATTACTTGGACACAAACGAGTCAGTACTTGCACACTTTACCATTAAAACTGGATATGCAGAAATTTCTTCAGAATGGATCTCAGACCATTAATGTCAAAACGGAACATTCTTCTCATTCAATGGCTGGAGAAGAAGTACTCAGTTTGAAAGTCATTCAGAACTTAAGAGACGCGCTTACTACCTATTAGAATCGATGAAATACCTTCTCTCCATATTTCTTCTGGTTGCTGTGATACTTTCTTGTCGAAAGGATAAGGTAGGTTACATTGCGTCACCCTATCAGCTTGAGATTCCATCTCATTTTCCGGATATGATTATACCTGATGACAATCCCATGACGGTGGAAGGTGTTGCGTTGGGGAGAAAACTGTTTTATGAGGAAATGTTGAGTGGGGATAATACCATGTCATGCGCTTCGTGTCATGCCCCCGCCAATTCTTTCACTGACCCGAACCAGTTCTCAACCGGTATTGACGGCATCAAGGGAACAAGGAATTCGATGGCTCTGATTAATCTTGGATGGCAGAAGTTTTTCTTCTGGGATGGTCGAGCAGGTTCTCTCGAACAACAAATCCTTGGTCCGGTACCTAATCCCATTGAAATGCATCAGTCGTGGAAGGATGCTGTAGGAAAATTAAATCAGGATGTGAATTACCGAAATTTATTCTTCAAAGCATTTGGAGAACCCAGTATTGACTCCCTCAAAGTCACCAAAGCAATTGCACAGTTCATTCGTACGATGATCTCCGGAGAATCCAAGTACGATGTTATGTATAAATTTGAGAATAGCCTTCCATTGAGTTCAAATGATCAAGCAATACTTCCAACGGTTACTGCAGAAGAATGGGCGGGATACGATTTGTTCAAGAGCCTCAACGGAGCTGATTGCTTGCATTGCCATAGCGGTGTCCTGATGCATATCAATAAATTCAGCAACAATGGAATGGACGCCACATTTAGTGATCC
>Ga0172367_10000740_pt1 | contig 49927 bp, 32 predicted proteins | sample Lak10m_FD_114542 | JGI IMG/M metagenome (GOLD analysis project Ga0172367, IMG submission 114542) | Freshwater microbial communities from Kabuno Bay, South-Kivu, Congo - kab_022012_10m | ecosystem: Environmental > Aquatic > Freshwater > Lake | place: Democratic Republic of the Congo: South-Kivu...
ACATATCCAAATGATTGAAGAAAATTAAAAAACTTCATTTTGTGATTGATCAAATCATGAATGGCAAAATGAGTAAATAGAATAAACTATGTAAAATCTTATTATATGTGTGAGTGAAAACTAAAAAACGAACAAGAAAAAATATTGCTAATAAAATTGCCAGAATGAAATAAGGAAAAAACAATTTGATATTTCAAAAAGAATCATCCAAGTCAGACACCTGAAATGCTATGGATAAAGCCGGATTACGTAAACGATGAATATCTGAAATGGATAAATAGTTTATAATTAGATTCCGGCTGCAATGAATAACGCTGGAATGACGAAAAAAGTTTATATGTTTTAATGTTTTAATTTTTGTTAATGAAATTACTGTTTGTATGTACTGGAAATATTTTTCGTAGTATGAGTGCAGAATATCTAGCAAAAAAATATATCAAAGATAATAAAATAAAAGGTATAGAAATAAGTTCTGCAGGCACAATAGCTAATCCTGAGAGTCCTTTTTCTTATACTATAAAAAACTTGGAAAAATACTGATGTGACTCTAGCCTGCATAGACAAACTAAGTTGACTAGCGAAGTGCTTGAAGACAAAGATTTTGTAATCTGTATGGCGCAGCATCATTTAGATAGAGTTAGAGAATTATTATACGAATGAATGTTATTTAATTTCTTGGCTTATGGGAAAAAAGATGATGTGATGGATGAAGCAGAATATGAAGAAAAACATTGATCTTATGGAGATCTTGAAGATTATGTAAAAACAATTGTAGATTATATTCATGATGCTATGCCAAAAATATTTGAATGATTAGATAATTTAGAGATTGAAAGAAAGTGGTTTGTCCGCGAATTGCCTAGTGATTATAAAAGTTTGGAAAAATATGAAATAATACAATGATATTGCAAAAATGAAAAATGAAAGAATATCAGAATAAGAAAACAAGTTGATAAAAAATGAAATACTAAGTTTTTTGAAACAAGAAAAAAATGAGATGGATTGATCAAAAAGGAAATAGAAAAAGAAATAGCAGAATCAGAATTTGATAATTTATGGAAAAAAGTTTGAAATTGATACTTGGAGAAAACTCGTTATATTATGCCCTATCAATGACATGAAATAGAGATTGACGTATATAAATGAAAAAATAAATGATTAATAGTATCTGAAGCGGAATTCAAAAGCTGATTGAAAGCTAGGAATTTTATTGTCCCTGAATGGTTTGGGAAAGAGCTAACTGGTAATAAGAAATATGCAAATGTAAATTTAGCAAAAAGATAAAAAAATCTGATCAGTGGTGTGTGATCAGACTTTTTTTTTATAATTGGATTAGTTTATTATATAGTTGTTGTTGATTCATTTTCTTTTTCTATATCTATTGTAGACGACGGTAATTTGCAAGCTTTTCTATCTTTTTTAAATATTGCCCAAGCTTTCTTTTCTGATTTTCTCAAATTATTTTTTGCTATTTTCTTATTTGTATTGAAAACGTTTCGAGCTTTTTTGACTGCTGTCTTGATTTCGTCTTTTGTAGTCAAAGATCGAGCAGCTAAAAGATTTGTTTTCCTTTCTGTCAAAGCTGACAAGAGAGCTGTTTGAAATGTTGTAGTAACATCTATAATATAAGTTTCTCTCTTTTCTACTGCTGATTTTATACAAACAATCTGTGTACTAGTCAATGTTCAAGATCAAAATTTTACTTTAGCTAAAGCATCATTTGATGCAAATGTAAGTGTGGTTGCTACAAAAGCCATAGCAAACAAAGATAAAAATAAAATTTTCTTCATTTGTTTTGTAAATAATAAAGTAAAATTTATATAATATTTTAGACGATTGATTTTTTAAAAAATTTTGAGATTAAATTTCGGTTGATAAATTTAAGGATATTATTAGATTTTGCTAGCTTTATATTGTAAATTAATTTTGAATGAAAAAGATATTTTGAATCTGATTTTTTTTATCTATATTTTTTTTATATTGATGTACGACAAATACATGAAATGAAGCACCTGTATTGGATATAGCTAAACTAGCTCAGTGTATGTGAGATAAATGAGTGAAAATGTATGGTACAGAAACCTGTTCTCACTGTATAGCTCAAAAAGATATGTTTGGAGAAAACTTCAAATATATAAAATATGTAGACTGTGCTCAGACCCCTGATGCTTGTTCCAAGATTGAATGAACGCCTACTTGGGAATTCCCAAACTGAGAATTATTGCCTGGTAAACAGCAATTAAGTGTATTGGCAGAGAAGTCTGGATGTGTAAACGATTAGTTTAATTTTTAAATATTTTGATGGGTATTTATAAAAAAATAGAGAAAGCAATTAAAATAATTGTATTTTATCTTTTTCCATTGATTGTTTTTTTGCTGCTGTTTATTGTATATAAATGATATATACAATGAGATTGATTACAAGAAATATTTGCATGACGATGATTGAATTTATTGATATTTTTGCTGTTTATCAAACCATTATTTGTAATCAGTCAAAAATATTTTGAAGTTAAAATATGGGATATATCAGACTGAGTTAAATATATTTTGAAATGATGGATAGAAAAACCCATACTCATATGGATCAAAGAATTGCTTTTGAATATAGTTTATTCGCTGACGATATTATTTTTGAAATATAGAAGAATACTTGGTATACTTACATTCTGGTTTATATTTTTGCATCGGAGCATATTGATGATATGATGGAATCAGCAAGGAATGTCTCTATTTTTCAATATCAATGAAGTATTTATATTGATAGGTTATGTGTGAATAATAGCATTGTTTGTATGATTCGTTACGTCAAATAATATATCCATGAAGTGGCTTGGTAAATGACGAAAGTATATACAACAGATAGCATATATTGCGTTATTTGCTTGAGCTGTGCATTGAGCAATCAGAGAATGATGACGATGGAATGCGCTTCCAATTATATTAATATTTGCTGTTTTGAAGTATTTTGAACGAACAAACTTGAAATTGTGAAAGAATAAAAATACAAGCGAAATAAATGAAAAAAAATCTGATTGAGATAATTTTAAAAAACGAAAATGCAATCCTTGTGGATATATATACGATGAAGAATTGTGAGATCCGGAATGATGAATGTCTCCTGGAACAAAACGAGAAGATATACCAAATGATTGGAAATGTCCTATATGTGGTGTATGAAAAGATCAATTTACTCTGATAGTCAGAGAATGATGAAAAAAGGAATATATTAGATGAAAGGTTATCAATCGCAAAATGTTAAGTGACAATGTAGTAGAACTATGAGTAGAAGTGTTTCAAAATTTGGAAGTATTGCCGTGACAATGGATAGGTTTTGTATTTGATGATGAGAAATGACAGTTTATCAGGGCTTATTCTGTAGCTTATAGTGAAAATGAAAACAATTTCACTGACTGTGTTTTTTTGATCAAGATACTGGAAGAATGAAGAGCTGGAAAAAAATTTAAAAACATGAAGATATGAGATGAAGTCAGAATTAACTGAGTTTTTGGGCACTTTGTACTGAAAGAAAATGCTAATGAGAAATTTTTTATAGCTACCTGAACATGATTAGCTCCGATAATAAATATGATTAGAAATGATAAATCAGATAAAAGAACATTGATATTTGGCGCTCAATACAAGAAAGATATATTACTAGAAGACGAAATAAAAAAGATTCCAAATCTGAATTATAAGATATTTTTGTCTAGAGAAGAAGTAGAGGGATATGAATATGGAAGAATAGATTTGAATAAATTTGAACTAAATAGTAATATGGAATTTTATATCTGTGGAGCTCCTCCTGTTGTCAAGTCTATGCTAGAGAATTTGAGGTGAAAGTGATTTAATAAAATTTACTATGAAGAATTTTTTTAGAAAATATCTTGTGTTTTGTTTTTGTATTTCTATATACTAAACAAAAAATGTCTCGAAATAGTTTGAAACTTAAAATCTAATTTCTTAAAAAGTTTTTATTCTATAATTACGTCCCCATGAAATGAGTACAACTCAAGATTTTTTGAACAAATTTTGAAAATATAAGAGATAAATTTGAAAGTGAAATACTAGATATAAAAAAACTAACCCAAAAAGATCTTATCAAGTATGTTGATGAAAGAACGTATCCAATCAATTTACAATTATTTGTAGAAGATAAGAATCAATTCTGTGAACAATATATACGATCACTGATATGAAAAAAAACTATAGACGATTTCAAAATCCTTGAGACTAATCAGGGATTTTTTTTAATAATATTGGCAAAGGATTATATATTTTGTACCAATCTATCTAATAAAGAAGATATCTGAGAAGCGATGAAAATTGATCATATACATAATTGATTGTATAATAGTTGTGTACAGAGCATATCTATGTTTAGAAAAATAAATGAATATGAATATTTATTTGCTATACGCTCTGGTAGAGCTTTGTTTTGACATCCGCGTTATGAAAAATTTGCTATAATAAATCCTACTATTAAACAGATTGAAACGATAAATAATCAGACAGATAAGTGAAATTTCTTGATACGCTCATATAATCATAAATTTGAAGAAGATTGATTTACATTTGAATGAAAATTTTGCAAAGATTTATATGAGTATGATCATAAGTTTGATAGATGGTATGATGGACATAGATGGGAATATGATGAAGGAGAGTATCATATGGCAAAGTGAAGTTTAGATTTTAAAAGATTGGATTTAAAAGAAATTAGTTTAAAATAATTAACAAAAAAACCCGGAAGTCTCCGGGTCTTTTTTATTGTAGAAACTATTTATCTAAATTACTTCTTGTAAACTTCCAAAGCCTTGGTAAAGTCGCTTGCTCATGGAGGTAAATTTCATCGTAGCGCTGGACTATATTCTATAAGCACTGATGCTCAATTAAATATTTTATTCCTTCTTTCTATCTTGATTTTATCTTCATCACTTGAGTGTACTCGAAATCGATCATTTAACTGTGATCTTCTTTGTTTAACCAGGGTATCTATACCATTTCAGATTAATACTCACTTTACATTTAATCATCATCGATTACATCGTGGCTCGTCTAATTTATTTAAGATATTCAATGTAGTATCTCATACTCCAAATCATATATCAGATATAAATATTCATTGAACAATTTGAGTAGATTTACATCGATTAGAAGTATCTTCTTTGAAGCTTATTTTTCATCATTGCACGACAAACATTCAGTTTGTTTTAATAGATCCCTCTATGATAAGATCCATTCATTTTACTATAATAGTAAATGGCTTTCCAAAATAAGAATCTAATTGTTTGAGCGTCAATTTACCAGTTCATTTGATGATATATATCTGTTTACTTGGAACCTTTCTAGCTTCTGTAATAGTAGAATTTGTAATAGTATGTAGATTATTTGTAGGTATGACGACAGAGAGTTTTGTATATTTATTTATAAAATCACTTATTTGTTTATCCATCTTTCCTCATCAATCGTAATCGTTAGCATCGACTTTCATGATAGAAGAAATATCAGTCTTATTAATTATTTTTTCTCATTTCATATCCCAGAAATCATCTAGATTAACTGTTGATGTTTTGGGAGTAGCTCAGAATAAACTCTTTTGCATCAAGTATGGTTTAGTCACTGCAAAGTTTACTTCACATATTCTATCTACTTCTGTTCAATTTTCTTCATCATCTCCGTCACAATAATCATAAGAAACTTTGTCTAGAACTAATTTATATTCTCAATATACATCATCATCTAGAAATCAATTATTACTATTATTTGCCAAGAAATAATATTTCCCAAATGCATTATTTAATGAGGGATATATGCTATGTGAAAGATTTTCAAAGTAATCAAACATCTGATGTCAGTCTCGTTCATCGATATCACAATCCTTTGTAATTCTCAAAGTTGGATCGTCATTTGCTTGTAGATTATTTTTCCCATTAAACACCTTGAATGTACATCTTAGACTGTCTTTCAAAATATCTCAATTATCGGCATCTTCGCAATCATCTTCATCTACTATATTACTTCATTCTAATTCCCATCGAAATGGTAAAACTTCTCATTTTTGTACTGACAAAGTTGTGCTGATACCATTACAAGCCGGAGCTTCGTAGTATCATTGTTTTTTAATAGCACAATTTTCACAGTAATATCAATCATTTGCGTATCTTCATGCATCTAATCAATAATCATCTAGATCATCTTCTATAGGTTCTGAATCATTATTATCGTTATCATTTCATCTTATATCACACTTTTCTATTCATTCACGTTTACCATTACCACAATATCATAGCATTCATTCATCTACGATTATATTTTCTGTACATTGATCATTAGTTGTATTATCTACATAACATTTCACTGTATATTGAGTAGCGTCATCATAATAACAATAGTCTACAATAGAGCCTCCAAATCCATTAAATGATGTTCAATTTCAACAATCTACTCTTATATTTGCTTGTATTCAGTTGACTGTATTACAAGTAAATTTTGCTTTTCATTCTCCATCCTCCATCAAAATTACTGTTCAATAATTTGAGACAAGAGACTCACATTGTGATCAAGCTAAAACGTTAAATGGAAAATTAGCTGTTTTAGTTTGTAATTGACCAAATACATAATAAGTCAGATTTGCTATATTATTATAATTTCAAGCACAAGAAGGATTGGTAGATATTGTTCAATTCAAAACCAAATTAGCTGTCTGTCATATAGCTAGATGTCACAATCTAGACCGACTCATATTAGCATTGTTTGTAAATCAATCATTAGATGATCGATTTGTATATGTTATACAAGAAGGATTTGGTCGTAGATCTGTAATAGTCAGATTATTTATTACTTCAGGTCATTGATTAGTTACTGATATTGTAAATTGTATAGATTCTCATGCTTGATATGTAGATTTATTTCATACTTTTGTAAATATAACTGTATTATTTGGTATATTTCATACAATAAACAATACTGTCGCAGATACCAAAGGATGATTGGAAGCAAAAATATCTACATAATTTGTCCTATTGTTTTGAGCATTGTTTGTCAACAAAGTTCATGTAATGATCATATATCAACTAGCTCATGGAGCTAGATTAAAACCATTATAAGTTATCACTGGATTTGCTCCAGACATAGCAACTGCTAAATTTGCAGTCACTCAAAAAATAGCACTTGATACATATGATAGTGAACTAGGTAATATGTCTGTAAGCGTTACATTATTTGCTATTCACAATCAAGCATTTTGGAAATTTATTCTAAATCAAATTTGATCTCATGAATAATATGCTATATTTGAGATAACGGTCTTTTGGATTGTAAGATTGGGACTTAATGAAACAGGTGTCACTGTCGCTGAAGCCTGGTCATCTTCTGTAGCTATATGGTTATTGGGAGTTGAATCTGGATCTGGCTTATCTGATGCTGTTACTTCTATTGTATTTATATAATTTCATGCTGATTTTACTTGCGCTGTGATTGTCAAAGTTTTTGTTGTATTTACGTTTATTGTTCATACATTCCATATTCAATTTGATTGATTGTATGTCGTTCATGCATGGGCTGAATGACTTACATACGTATAACCATTTGGTAACAAATCTTTGAGAGTTACTCATCATGCATTATTTGGTCATGCATTACTTAGCACCATTGTAAATGTTACATTGGAACCTACTGTCGGTGTAGCATTATTTACCGTCTTAGTGACTGATAGATCTGCTGATTGCGGAGGGGGATTTCATACATTTAAAGTAGCCGAACAAGTATTTTGTAATCAGTTTATATTCATTACTGTCATTGTAAATGTATATGTTCATGCTTGTGTTGGAGAAGCATATGTTGTTCATGTTGGAGTACTTACTTGTTTGGGTCGAGATCATAATATTTGTGGATTGGCATATATCCATGTAGGAGAAACAAAATTTCAAGTGATAATCCAAGAAACATTAGCCAATCATCAACTAACTATACTAGAAGGATTCACTATCAATGCACATGTTGGAGCTGGTAAAACAGGTGTCACTGTCGCTGATGCTTGGTCATCTTCTGTAGCTATATGGTTATTGGGAGTTGAATCTGGATCTGTTTTATCTGATGCTGTTACTTCTATTGTATTTACATAATTTCATGTTGATTTCACTTGTGCTGTGATTGTCAGAGTCTTTGTTGTATTTACATTTATTGTTCATACATTCCATATTCAATTTGATTGATTGTATGTCGTTCATGCATGGGCTGAATGACTTACGTATGTATAACCATTTGGTAACAAATCTGTAAGCGTAACGCTATTTGCATTATATGGTCAAGCATTACTTAGTACCATTGTAAATGTTACATTGGAGCCTACTGTTGGTGCAGCATTATTTACTGTCTTAGTGACTGATAGATCTGCTTGCTGAGGTATGGGCACAAGTTGACATAATGCATTACAAGTATATCAGGCCATTATTCAATCTGAGCCATCACATTGTTCTGCTATAACAGTTGCTACTGGGAATATCCAGGTTACAAATCCATCATTTGTCTGGATTCATTGTTTACCGTTTGTATTTGATCATCATGGTTTATTGATATCATCTCTTACTCAATCTCAACATTTTGCTATATAGAAATTCTGACATTTTTTATCTTCTTCTACGCCATAATATGAACTTGGATCAGCATTTTTTGTATATATATCAGGCGAATTATTCCTTTCTGTTGTCATAGAAAAATAAGAACCTCATCGCGATGCTACTTGTTTTCTATTTAATATATGTACAACTTGTCACACTATGTTTGCTCTATTTGTATTGGGACTAGGTTTAACTGCTCGATTAGAACTATTTTCTTTTCGGGCACGAGATGTCTGTATTCATCATCATATCCCACTAAACTTTGCTGTTCACAACCTACCATTTGAATTATAGGTAAAATCTGTAAATTTTCATCAAAGACTATTTCAGTTGATAGAGTTCCCTATTACATTTTGATAATTGTAGGTTACAACATTTGATGCTCAAAAATATTCCCAAGTTGACAATAGCTCACTTGGAGTATGTGTGTGATGTAATGAAAAAGATTGTCATTCATATAAAGCATATTTATATGGAGTCACTGAACATTGCGTTGTGTAAGGTGTACTTGTTGTATTTTGAGTAACCACACTTCATATACCTACATTTGCAAATACATTCGTAGAAAAAATATATAAGAAAGCAAATACAGATAAAATAGGATAATAGAATCTTTTTTTATACATTTTCAATTAATTTAACAATTAAATTATTGTGAATTTTATGGACCAATTTATGGTCCTGTAATTCATGGATCTGTAGTTGATGGCCCTATAATTGATGGATCGGTTGTGCTACTAGATTTTCTTTCCTTATCTCTACCCGAAGAGTTTATTCATATATCATGCTCATAAGCTCATGGTACCATGGGAACTGATAAATTTCTAGAAGAAACCTCTATTCATCATACATAATTATCAGATGGGGTAATTTCTCAAGCATAAGACTCACGAGCTTCTTCCAATAATCATGTTCAACGTTTGGATTTTATACTTATTCAATCTATTTTGATTCCAATAGATTCATTAGCACACTCTCATAACAAATAAAACGACATAGCCGAATTTAACGATATTGTTATATTATTTTCTCATCATATGTCAAGTGATTTTCAAGACAAAAGATCAATTATATTGGATTCTGATAATGATCAATAAATAGCTGCCGCCTTAGGTATTTTATCGTTTATTGACTTTGTTATGATACTCATACTAACTTTATCTATTTTAAGATTTTTTATAAATCGATTTCTAGCCAAAATTTCATCATTTTTTTCAAAGGCTATTTTTTCTCATCAGAGAACTTTGGTGGCTCATGGAGCAGTAAGAGAAAATCATCTTCATTCATTTGTTCACTTTCTATAAAATGCCGTATAACCTACCAAAGCATCATCTATATTCTGAGAAAGATTAGACTGATTAGAAAGCTTTTCTAATATATTTTTTCTATAATCCGAAGCAAAAGACGGTATTATCTCATTGGATGGTCAAGATAATTGTTTGTAAGCTTCCCTTCTAGTATCTATTATAGAACCTAATAACTTTCAATTTGTTACAGATTCTTCTGTTGCAAATATTCATTTCATTCTATTGATTAACAAAACTTTTGAATCTATAGTGCCATTTCCCAATATTTCTGTAATCTTTGCATAATTTTTTCATAAAATATCTTTCAATATAGATGAAGCTTTGTTGTATTCTATCTCATCTATATCTCAGTCTACATCTATATCTCTTCAAGCATTATAAAGAAAGGCATTTAATTTATTTACTTTATTATCTTCCAATTTTGCAAGATTAGACAAAACTTTGGGGTCATTGAACAAAGAATCTATTTCTGCAAAATTAAATACATTTTTGAAGTTGTAATAATTATATCACTGTGTAATATTTCCTGGAATAATTTCTGTTGTATATTTTTTGTATTTTATACTCAACTTATCTTTGGGATCTAAAGCACTATAAACACTAATATTTCATTTGCTGTCCTTTTTAAAATCCAATGTTCATGTAGTTGGAAACATAGATAATCAAGAGCTGCCGTTTAATCAATTGATAAATAGATTTCATGAAATTTCTCTTATTTGTCATAGAATATCTTTTTTGATATCTTCTATTTTTGTAGGATAATCTGATTTTTCTGGTTTAAAGTTGTTATCTAATAATTTATTAACATCTTCAAGAGATCGATTTTTATATCAGGTTTTTTCTATCTTTATAGGTTGTATCTCTTTTATGGTTCATTGGTAATTATCAGATGGATGAGGGGGGTTAAGTATAAATGTATTAGCTTTATCATTTTTATCTACAGTTCATTTCTGTCATATGATGAGGAAATTTCTTACTCATTGTCCGTCAGCACTTGAAAAAACTCATAAATCTCAGACATCTCAAATCGTTAGAGTTGTGCCGTCATATTTGATGTTATCCAAAACTTTTTGATCAAGTTTGGCACGGATATTTAAAATATCTCAAATTGTTTTGCTTCATCCATTTGGATCTGAATATGTAAATTCAAATTTTCAGCCATTTACGGTCACTTCTAGTCATGGCAAATTATTGTAGCGGGCCTTTATATATTCTGCATATGCATTTAAGTCGTTTCATTCTGGTTCAAATTCATCGCTATGTCATTGTGTTTCTCAATTACGTATAATTATTTCATCCATAAATTTACCAGCAGCTGAAGATACATAGTTTTTTCTCCATGTAGAGATATCAAAACTCAATGTTGGGAATGGAACTCTATAAGAAATACCATCACTACCCACACTCAATCATATACCCACTCATAGTCAGATTTTAGTTACAGAAACTTTTCAGTGTAATTGATCATACATATAATCTCTTCGAGAATCTACTATTCATGTCTGAAGAACTTGCATAAGATTATTTATAGCATTCTTTTTTTTGTCTCATTTAAATTCCTCTGGCGCTTTGTTGATCATAGCAAGAATTCATTTTTTATCAAAATAATCAGCTATGTTCTTTATGTTTCATTTAAAAAATCATTCATTGTTGATAACAAATGTTTTCATCGGTTCTTTAGCAGATGTTTTTATTCTATTTAACCTAGTCAACAAATATGCTTCTAATCCAGCAGAATTTTTTAAATTTTTTATATCTGCAGATAATGGAAGATAAAATATTTTATTTGAAAAATCTCTATATTGGCGATTCATTTGTTCTACGGCTTGCTTAGGATTCTGTTTCCAGGCTATTTCCACTCAAGCCATTCATCATATATTTGTATTTCATCCCAAATCTACTCCAGCTTTTACATTTCATCAAGTTCATATATACTTTGATGATTTGATATCGTCTAATCTTCAAGTCATCACTTTATCATAGTTGTATTCCCAAGCCATTTCTCATCATACATTTAATCAAATTGACAATGTCTTGATCGCGTCGTTATAATTTACTCAGGCTCATGTATTTCGTTCCCATTGAAATTTTCAATCTTCTGAAAATCATTTTTTTCAAGTGTTTAAGCCTAGTCATAATGTCCCATTTTTTTGTACGCTAAATGATGCTCATAAAAGATTTTTTGTAAATTCATTTTCTATCTTGTGTTTATATTTTTGTAAATCCCACGCTGTTGATACAGACATAGATGTAGGATTGACAGATATTTCTAGGTTATCAAGTGCTGACATCAATCATGTAATGAAACTATGTTTCCCATCTGTAAATCAATCAGATTTAAATTTAAGTCTGTCTTCTGGGAACTTTTTGAAATGATCTTCAAGTTGCTTATCTATCATCGAATATCTATTGGGAGCGGTGACTAATCTTTCTACTCATACTAGATTGTCAAATAAATCTGGAGAGATACTAGAACTAGATCAGTTAAGCTCTTCTATAGCCTTGGAAAATAATGGTTGAAAGTTTCAATTGTTATCCAAGCCATCTTTTCATGTGTAATTTTTTGCCATATCAAGTAGCTTTTGTTTGTTTCGTTTATCTGCTGGGACTTTTGTAAGTGCTTGTTCAAGAGTCTTATTGGAAGACACCCAAGCTATATTTCTAATGATATTTGTAATTACTATATTTTCTCATGTCAATGTTGGTTTGGGATCTATATTATCTAGATTGTATTTCTTTAGATATTCTGTTCTTGTCTCTGGCTCATAGTTGAGTTTAATATCCATAACAGCGATTGCTCTAGATATTTCATGATAAAGCTGTGGACCAAATATCGTTCAAGTATCTCATATAGATTCTTGTGTTTTTTTAAATTCTTTATTTTTAGTTTCCCGATCTTCTTTATATTGTTGAAAATCTTTCCTTCGTCATGGATATTTTCATCATTTATCTGTAAGAAATTTTTGCTTCAGTTGTGTTGATCATTCTACTGCTGATAATTGTCAATCTACATTGTAGTCACATAAAGCTGGTAAAATAGTTTCACTAGTCAAAGTATCTATTACTTGATCAAACTTTTCTGCTTTTTCAAATTTATCTTCATATTCTTCACCGTAAGATCTAGCGTCTTCTGCAAAATTTACAAGATCTATTTTTTCTGCTTGATTGAGTATGATAGCTATTTTTCTCTTTTCGTTATCTAATCAACCAGCACGATTATAGTATGGAAAACATCTTTTGATATCATCTACTCAGATTGTTCATTCTGTTTTTTTATTTTGCAGTAATTTTGCTGGAGCGTTTTTACTATCACTAGCATATATATCTAAAATAATTCTAGCTAAGCCATCATTTGGGCTTAGATTTATTTTGTACATTCTCTGTGATAGCTCTTCTTTTCATTCTTTTACATTTATAATTCTAGACATAATTTTTTTTAATTTTGGATTTTTTTCCAATACTTTTTCATAATCTAGATCTTGGAATTCATATTCTATTCTATTTCATTCTAATAAGCTAAATTCTGTGGGTGTATATTCATGATCTATTTTTTCTGGTTCTGGTGTAGGAAATATTCACGTGATTGAATCCTTTGTCAGATACATTCATTGGGTATACCTATTTAAGAATTTTATTTGATTATCATCTACAAAATACATTGGCTCTCGTTCTTTATCTGAAGTTTTGACAAGTTGTCACTCTATTAGATTTCATTCTGAATCGAATTTTAGTAAATCGGTTTTGGTTACATCATATTCAGTTCAATCTATAGTTGCTTTGATCTGTGCATAATAATCTCAATTTCAATCTTTTTGAATTTTTCATCGCTGGAATTCTGGGATATCAAATTTTTTGTCTGTGATTTTTTTCTTTTCTGTTTCATCTAGTACTTCTGTTAGAGTATTTTTTCTTTTTTCTATATCTTTTATTCTATCTTCTATACTATAAGTTGGATCTTTGAGTGTTTCAATAATTTCTTGATCTGAAAGGTCTCTTGATCAGGATAAATCTGTTGTGTGTCTTCATAAGCCAAGTTCTGATAATGAAAATGTTTGTCATTTATAAACTACGTTGTCTCATTCTATTTTTAAGTCTTTTTCGTCTATTTTTGTTTTTGTTTCTGGGTTATTTGCTGGATTATTCACTGGATTATTCACTGGATTATTCGCTGGATTATTCGCTGGATTATTCGCTGGATTATTTACATCTGCTTGTGTTGTTCAGGCTTTTGCTATTAATTTTTGGACTAATACATTTACGGCATTATATGTTTTTTCTCAAAATTTTCAGTCTTTCAACATAGCATCAGAGACATATGTTTCGTCTCATAATTCTTTCAACTTTTCAGTTACAAGTTTTTGTAAATTTTTTATATTTTCGGAAGATGTCATATTGGGATTTTTTTTGTACTCTTCATTTGCTTTTTTCATATAATCTATCAAGCTTCATCATAAAGTTGCGTCTCTAAAGGCTATTCCTTCTATATTTCATGCTATTTTAACCTTAGCAGAACTTCATTCTGTCCTAATTTTATTTTCATTATAAACTCTTATATTTTCTATATCTTTGGATTCAAAAATTATATCTGTTCAAGATTCTACACTACCAGCAATAACTTCTTGTTGCAAAGCTCATATCTCTACATCTATCTGGAGGGTGTTTAATTCAAATTGAAATTCTTTTACGGTTTTGTCTATTTCATATTTTTCTGCCTGATTATATTGCTCATCTATATAATCATTAAAATCTTTTTGGAGGTCCTCACGTTTTTTTTGATCTGCTAAACTTATTTTTGTTCAGGCTTTATATTTATCTACTATTTTTTTATCTTCAAGAAAAGACGCCTTAAACTTGAGCTCCAACAAATCATCTATTTGTTTTGAACTAATCTTTATTCCTTTGGAATCTAGATCGTTTTGTGAGACTTCTTTTATAAAATCAGTGCCTGCCATTTTTCTAAATTGAAAGTAAAACACGATATAAACATAATTTTACTCCAAATAATGAGATTGTCAAATTTGTAGGGGGCTTTTTTTACTAAATAAACCATTTATTTAAAAATATACTATAGTATAGTTTTTACATACTGTGATATATATATATAATAAGGCAAGTTGTATTTTTTAAAAAATAAATCAGATTTTTATTTTCTTTTGACAAAAAAAAATTTTTGGGATACTATATCATACCGAATCGTTTTGGAAATCAAAAACTTATTCATTTCACTTGGAAATTTTTGTGTCCAAAATTGTCGGTACGAGCAAATATATTTAACAATTGACTTTCCATATTAAATGGACGAGTTATAAACTTAAGTTTACTTATTACTATTAACGTATTGACATCAAATCTTTAGAAAATAAAAAGTAAAAAAATGGTGAGAGCAAAAATTGCACAAAAAAAACCAGCAAAGAAAAAAATTGCTGAAAAAAAACAATTAAATCTGTTTAAAAAAATTTTGAATCGATTAATTGGAAAAGAATTAGCTATAGGCATCACAATATGATTTGTATTGATGTCATTTTTGATGTTGTTCGCAAATAATCTAAGAGTCCAAACAGATTTGAATGAAATACATGCTGCAGCTAGTGAAATATCTGATACCGTGCCATGAATATGACAATAGACAAAAAGAATTCAAATATATTTATTAGACCATTAAAGTGGTCTTTTTTTTATAAATTTAAAAATTGAAAATCATAAACTATTAACTATAAACTATTAACTATTTGTTATTCGTTATAAATTATTTTGCCGCGATAGCTCAGTAGGTAGAGCGCACCCATGGTAAGGGTGAGGTCGCCGGTTCGATTCCGGTTCGTGGCTATTTCAGATTCTTATTAGTTAGTAGGTGAGGTCGCCGGCCGCGAAGTCTCGGGATAAATTCGATCCCGGTTTCAGGCTATTGAGAATTTTATTTTTTTATAAAATAATGTCTGAAAGTTTTTTTTGAGCAATATTAAGTAATATAATACCGATTATTTTTGTAGGGATTATTATCTATTCTGTATTTTCTAATTTTAGGAAAAAACAAAAGATAAAGAAATTAAAATCAGGCGAAATTCCCTCTAGAGCAATCAAGGGAACTGTAAGTGAAATAAAATATCATACTTGATGAAATAATAATTCTTCAAGAATTGTTTCTTGGTATTTTATTGCTAAATGAATAAACCCTACAACAAACGAGGTAATGGAATTTGAAAGCGAATCCTTCCCCTATAAAGATATTTTTTTTAAGATTAGATGGATGTGACAAAACAAAGAAGACATAAATAAATTATTGGAACATGCTAGAAAATTTGTAAAAGAATGAGATATAGTAAAAATACATATAAGCACTGAAAATCAAAAAATATATTATATAGAAGATATAGATCAAAAAGCATCTGAGATTATAGAAAAAGAAGGAGATATGTGAGATATAGGTGAATTGATAAACTTTTCTCAAAATACTCTAAATAATATTACAAAAAATTCTAATATTTTGAGCAATCCTTGATTTGATAATATGCGCAAAAAGGTAAAAATATTTGGTATTGTTATGGTATTGCTTTTTGTATTGCTTTTTGTATGAGTACCTGCGCTTGTAATGTTTATAGAAGATGGAGATTGAATAAATTTAAGTCTACCCAAATTTGATTGGTGAATAAATCTAAATTTTGGATGATCTTATCTAATTCGAATTATTATTGTATTGCTAATTGCTTTTATTATTTATAAGGTGATTATGTGATACATAGGGAATAGAAGATAAATTTTATTTTTTTAATAAATTATCATGTGATGAAACATTTTATTGGCTATAATTATTGTTTTTATATTATCATGAATCAAAGTAGTCAAACAGTATGAAAGAAAGATTGTATTTACCCTATGAAAGTATTCTGGTATTTTGAAACCATGACTTAAAATCATCATACCGATAATACAAAGGACAACAACTGTAGATATAAGAGAAAAAGCAGTAGATGTGCCTAGTCAAGAAGCTATGACAAAAGATAATATTTCTTGCAGTATAAATGCAGTAATTTACTATAGAGTCAAAGAAGATCAAGTCGATAGATCCGTAATAAATGTTAAAAACTTAGACTATGCTATGACACAATTTGCTCAGACAACAATGAGAAATATTGTATGAAAATTTGAACTTGATGAATTACTTGCAAAAAGAGATGAAGCTAGTGCAGAAATTAAAAAAATAGTAGATGAAAAATCTGAATCACGATGAATAGATGTAATGTCTGTGGAAATAAAAGATATCAATATCCCTGATGATCTAAAAAGGACAATATGAAAACAAGCTGAAGCAGAAAGAGAAAAAAGAGCAAAAATTATTACTTCTGAATGAGAATTAGCATCATCTGAAAATTTAAAAAAAGCTGCTGAAATGCTTGCTACTGCACCATGAGCTTTGCATCTTAGGACATTACAATCTATAAATGATATCAGTTCTGACGTATCAAATACTACTGTATGGATGATACCTATAGAAGTAATGAATGCCATACAAGGGATCAATAAGAAGTTAAATGAGAAATTATAACAAATCAAAATCTTGAATTTAATAAGCTTTTGATTATACTTATTGTTCTATTTAGAATAGTAAATTGCAAAAATGGCGTCAAGAACGAATAAACAATGAATAGCAAAGAAAAAATCTCAACAACAAAAACAAGCAGCTAGAGCAAAGGGCTTGAAGAGATTTGAATATCCAAAAAGAAAATTGGATATAACAGAAGCTAAAGAAATGTGAGTAGTATGAGTATATACAAATCCTAAATGAGCTACTTATAGCTGGTTTTTGAGATGAAGAAAAATCTGTCGAGAAACTAGAATGAGAATAGATCCCGATTGATATAGATACATCAAAACTCCTTCTTGAGGTAGTGAAATGGTTTCTGTCCCAGTGTCTTGACGATCTAGATCAAAATTGAGAAAGAGTATGAGTGTAAAGAAATAGATAAGTATTGTAAAAAAACTTAGTATAGAAAATTATAAAAAAATATTAATCAAACGCTTAGATGAAAATTTCTGAGCGTTTTTTGACAAAAAATTTTTTTTGTTTAAAATCTTCATACTATATTTTAATTGTAAATAGGTTGATGAAAAAAATTATTGTGGATAATAAGAATAATCATCACTGACTTTTTTATGTGATAGAAAAAAATATATGAAAACTTCCTATATCTATTAGGATAATATCATTATCGTCTTTTTTATTTGTATTGTGACGATGACTGTGAGCAGATACTTTTTTTTCTCTTTATATCAAAACTATTGTAGATAATATCCTCTGGGTCTCAATTATATGATGATGATTATCAGCCATTAGATTATTGTTTACTATACCAATATGAAAACTTGATGATCACTTAGATATGAAATCAATAATATTTTTGAGTAAAATTTTTTATGTAGTGTCTTGATTTTTATATTTTTTTGCAGGAGTTTTTGGATCTTTGACTGTTCTAATATTTGCAGTTGTTTTCAATGGGTTTGCCTCTGCTAGTTTATTTACTACTTTTAATTCTTATATACGTCACCGAGTACATAAAAATAAATCCTGATCTGAATTTGCTTTATTCTTTTCATCTTTTAACCTTGCGTATGTTGTGTGAGCGCTTATATCAGCCACGTTTATAGAATATCTAGATTTAAAATATGTATTCTTATTTATTGTCGCATTTTCTTTTTTATCTTTTTTTACTGATAAAAGCCTACCGAATCTAAAAGAAAAAAAGAAAATCCATGTATTTTCCAAAGAATCTTTTTTACATCAGTTTTTTAGAGAAGGTTTATCATTGAAAGCATTTAAAGAAACTCGATTAGATATTAAATCGTCTTGAAAATCAGTTTTTTATGGTTTAAAGTTTGAATTTTTATTTGGTGTATTAAACTATATAGGATTCATTTTTATACCGATTATATGTTTTCAAAATAATTTATGATTAGCTCAGATAGCTATTGTTTTTGCTATAATGCGTTTACCATATATTATAGATTTGGTACTCTGATCGATTGCAGATAAATATAATAAAAAATGACTAATTATGGTAGTATTATTATTTATTTCTTTATTGTACGCCTTATTGTCTTATACAAATAGTTTTGGAGGAATAGTAGTAATCTCTTTTGGAATCTCACTATGATTAGCTATTATAAGACCTATTATATCTGCTATTACATCTGGAGATTGAAACAAAAATATAATATGATCTATCACATGAGCAGAACAATTTGTATGAAGGCTTGGAGATGTGGTATGAGCAATATGATTTGGATTATTGTCTACTATTGTATGATTGAAAGTATCTTTTGTAGTGACTGGTATACTTTTATTTTTACGAAGTTTTGTATTCTTATTTAAAAATTTTATATTGAAAAGAGTTATTAAAAAAAATTAAATAATTATATTATATCACAAGCATAATCTACAAGCTTAACAAAATCTTTATCTTGAGAATTTATTCGATATTCTTCCAGTTTTTTTCTAAATCCTTGATGTTGTGGATATCAATTATCTATTCAATCAATTATATCTTTGAATTCGTAATTTAATAAAAAAGTTAATGCTTCCTTTATATCTTCAAACTTTCTTTCATCATTTAATTTATCTATAATATACTGTTTGTAGTATACTATAGTTTGGAAATGTAATAGCTCGTGAATAAAAGGTGTAATGAAATTTTTTCGAAATATATGATTCCATGTGTATCATAAATTTACATTGTATGGTCAACGGTTAAGAGATGTAAGAAATATGGTAAAATCTTGCCTATATATTTGATTTTTTGTTAATTTTTCCATTTCAAAAAATAATTGATCTTTAATTTTTTCAAAGGATTCTTGAATATTTTCTATTTTTTCTTTCACTAAATCATTTTTATCTTTTCGAAAGTTTTCTAAATAATCTTTCATAACTAAATACGCCTCTTTTTCTGAAATTCATAATAAAATATTAAAATCAAAATCTGATATGCTATTTATTTGTTCTTTCCATTTAGAAGAATGAGTATTCTTATTGAATGCTGATCGATAATTCCAAGCGTCTTTTTCTAATTCAAGTTTAACTGTGATTTGATAAACCATAAATAATTTTATTCATATAAAATTTCTCGCCCCTTCATCTCTTGGTCTGTAAGGATATAAGTATCTGGAGTATTACATGTAGCTTTTTCTAGTTCTTTTCATTTGGAATTTAAGATATCAATAATTGTGCGTTCTCACATAGATTTTGGTGATATAAACTTTACCTTCATTCATCTGGTAAAAACTTCTTTAGGATCTATTTGAAAATATTTTTTTCAATTATGTTCTATGAATTTGTCTGTAAATGTTCAGAAATAATTACGGTTGAATAAAGGACCAGCACTATCCAAAGTTGTTGAAGTAAGAAATCATCCGGCTCCTTTGTCGCCACCTCTCCCGCCTTGCGGGATTCCGTTTCACTTCACTTTATCAAGGAGGCTAAGGTTGTCTTCACCTTCTGGGTAGTCTTGCATTTTATTTAGTAAAAACCCATCTCGATATTGCCTATGAGGAACAACATTTACTAGATTGATAATATCAGAATTTACTTTATTTTTTTGTAAAATAGAATCAAGGGCATGTCTGTATGCTTTGACAATAGATCATACATAAAATTCTGATTTGGATCTTCATTCTATCTTGAGAGCATCTACATATGGAATAATTTCATCTAGTCTGTTTATCACACAAAGGTCTTTTGATGAAAGGATATGTGTGCCATTTTCATCATTTTCAAGTTGAAAAAGTTTTCATGGTCTACGTTCTTCTTCAAGTCGGACCTTATATTTAAATCTACAAGCATGTGAACATTCTCACTTATTACCTGGCCTACCAGACATATAATCTCAGAGCAAACAACGTCATGAATACGACATACACATAGCTCAATGTACAAAAACTTCCAATTCCATCTGCGGAACATTTTTTTTGATATCTTTGATTTCGTCTATATGAAGCTCTCTTGCTAGCACTACTCTTTTGACTCACAAGTCGTATCGAAACTGGACTGCTCAATAATTCATAGTCGAAGTCTGAGTGCTGAGATGAAGATCAGTATCTGGTAAATATTTTCTTATAATTTTGAATGTTCAAGGATCAGAAAAAATGACAGCATCTGCTCATACATCGGCAATTTTTTCTACTGTAGATTCAAATATTTTTATATCATTATTTCTAGGGAAGATATTCATAGTCAACAAAGCTGTTTTGCCGAGGGAATGGATAGCATCTATAGTATTTTTAAGTTCTTCGAAACCACGAATTTTGTTTTGTCTCATCCTAAGTGAGGTAAATGGAACTCAGACGTAGATTTCATCTGCACCATATTGTGCTGCTACTATAGCTTTGTTGTATGATCAACCTGGAGCTACTAATTTTATCATATATTTTGTGATATATAAAATCTTGATTAGTCTATATTTTGGATGATACGTTTCAACTAATTTATAACTCATAAAAAACCCGACTATAAAACAGAACGGGTTTATCATTTTTTGTCTTCTTCATTGTGATACATACTCAAGTATATGTATGTCAGTACAAAACATATCACAATAAATGTCATCAATATCCCGGCAAAGGAATATGGAAAAGGACGGATACAGTAAAACTTTTCATCAAAGAAACGATAAGTAAGTATCGATGTCATTATGATAGCTCCCAATGTAACCGTACCCATTATTTTCCTAAGAAGCCATCTCAATAATTCTCTCATATATTTAGTTTTTTTTGTTTAGCTGATTTCTTCTACTTCTTTTAGAACTTTTTTAATATTGTAAACCTTTGCTCGAAATAGTATTTTAAATATCAATATTCATAAGATACTCATAATCCGAAATATAATTCTAAGGAATGGATAAAATAATAAATACATCAGTAATATCAATGAGAATTGAAATACTGGTTTATTATATCTACTATTTATCTCTCATAGTACATAATCACATATTCCCATATTTACAGACTTATTGTCTTTGACTACTTGATTTATCATCCTCTCTCTGTAGTCATTTATCAAAATTCATAGTTTTGTCTGTGGGGGTAGGGAATCTTTTTTTCATAAAGTATTTCATAGACTTGCATTGAAAAAAGACTGGGTATCATCTTTTATCTGGTCTGCTTTTTCCAATCAGATTTTAAGTGGATTTGTAAAAAAATCTATGACATTGCTTGAAGCTGTCGATAGGTCCTGACATTTGAATGGAAACTGACTATACATTCACAGAAATGCAAAGCTATATGTGATCGCTGTAAAGGCAGTAAAAATATATCATCATATAGTAAAATAACTTAGACTATTAAATCGTATCTTTCTTTTGATTACAACTTCAATATTTGTAATAAAGGCAAATATACCAATATTAAAAGCCAATAAAGATACTATATATTGTCGGATATTGAATCAAATGAAAATAGACTCTATGATACTCAGTATCAATGCTGCTATAAAAAAATATCGTAGATTATATTTTTTGATTTCTAAGTAAAAGAAATGAAATGAAATGAAAAATAAGAACACAAACAATAAGGATTGAAAAATGTCTCTCATAAAAAAAAGAGAATATATTAGCATGATATAAAAAAAAGAAGCTATAGCTGTGAATAATACAAATCTTATTCTTACTTTGTAACTAATAAATTCTTCTGTCATACTATGGTAATAAAATTTTTAAAAAGAATGAAGCCTGAAACAATAATATCCGATAAGTTATAATCATTGCAGGTAGAAATGGAATAATATGCTTTCATGAAATATTTAATGCTTTAATAATATTTTTATGTCAATGAGAACTGATGTTTGTAATTAGTTTTAGCGCTCGAATCAATATTCAAATTATTGAACTTATAAGGATAAAAAGCAAAATAATTTCAATCAAATTTACGATATTAAAATTTATATTGTTTAATTGAAATATAAATGGAAATAAGGTTCAAATAAAGAATGCTAAAATAACATCTCCAAATCAAATTCATTCAAAGTTTTTTTTATATCTGTATTTGACATATATTTTTGAAAGATAATATATACCAAGGAATGTAGCAAATAAAGAAATAGATCATCGGAATGCGATCTTATAATCTCATATCAAATTTATAAATTGAGCTATAAGCGATATCACAAGACCAATTACGAGAATAGGAATGTGTAATTCATATTTAATAAAATCATATATAATTATCAAGAGTAGAATCCGATTGATCAACAATCGAAATCATAAAATAAAATAATTTGAATATGGTAATAATAAATATGTGAACAAAAACACTAATCAAGAAAGTAATTCTAGGATAAAATAAAATGATGATATTTTTTCACCACAATTATCACACTTTCAATTTTGGATTATGTAACTAATTAATGGAAATAGATTTTGTGGTTTAAGTCTTTTTTTGCATTTAGGACAATGAGAACGTCATAATACGACAGATTTTATTTCTTCTTTATCAAATTTATTGGACGATAATCTTGTAAGAAGCACGGAGGCAAAAGATCAGAAAACAAGTCAGAAAATAAGAATAATTGTTCGCATGAAATCAAAGCAAGAAGCTAAAAAATAGTTTTATCTAATGAGTAATGGATGGTCTAGAGTGTGTTTTACATTAAAGCATATTATATAATCTCCTAAGGTATAAATGACAACATTGAGTTTTTACGTTTTTGGAAAGTTTCCTCAAGACAAAAAAAATAAAAGCCCGGCTGGACTTTTATTTTCCTATCGTTGTTATTAGTTTATTACCGTGTGGTGGACGATATAACTAATTAATATATGTGTTATCCAAACAATAATATTTAATTGGACGTAGAAGCTTATAACAAATTTATATTATATTTCAAGTCCAATTATTCTTTTTTTATGTAAAATAATTTCAAAAGTTCTTTTGTAAATGATACGTTAACAAGCAGAGTTAGAGTCATAGTAATAAGCATCATGGAACCAAATCATTTAAATATACTTATTCACATAGAAAACAAAACTAAGGCAATCAATCATGTACTAAGCTGTCAATCTCTGATAGCTGGTCGACTTCTAGATACAGCCAGTTCTATAGCAGAAGAAAGAGATTTTCATTCTTTCAATTCTTCTTTCATTCTTTCAAAGATCAATACATTAGCATCTACAGCCATTCAAAGAGACAATATAACAGCAGCTATACCACTCAAAGACAAAGCAAAATCTATTAGTTTAAGAAACGCCAATAGCATTACCATAAACATAATAATTGTTGATAAAGCTATAATAGCTTTTTTTGATTTATACATAAATAACATCAACAAGTATATTGCAATGATACCTGCAAGAGTAGCTATCAAAGCTCAACTAAATGCACTTTCTCATAATGTAGGACTAACTTTTTCTTCTTGCATAAGAATCAATGGAGCTGGAAGAGCTCAATCATTTAATGAGTTTACAAGCTCTTTTGCAGATTCAGGAGTAAATTGTCAATCTATTTGAGCTCATCACCCACAAATTTTTGATTGAATAGTAGGCGCTGTCAACAAATTTCATCAGATAAATATTGCCATCTGATTACCTATATTAGCTGATGTAATTTCGCAAAATATTTCTTGTCATGCATCATCAAAATTTATAAGAACAACTGGTTGTCATACATTTGATGAACTCACATTAGCAAACTTAAAATAAGCTCAGTTAAGTACTTTGTTACTGTTTTGTCATATAGCTAATTTCCATGTTTCTCTATCTTGGACAAAGACATCTTCTATGTCATAGACTATTTTATTTTTTAGTGTACTTTCAAATTCATCTTTGTTCACACCAAATACTTTGATTACTGAATACATTTTTTCTGTGGGAGCTTTTTGATCACGAATATATGCAATATATGTGGTGTCAAACTTTTTATAAGTATGAACTTTACCAGTATTATTCGAATCGAAATTTGCTATAATTTTTGTCAAATCTGATTGAGATAGCCAAGCATCATTTACTAATTTTACTCATGAGGAAAGTTGAAATCACTTTTTACTTATTTTGGATACTATTTCGTTTACATTAGTTTGTAATTGTAATTCTAATTCTTTTATTTCTTCTTTTGATAATCATATTGAACTTTTTTGGGATACGCTAACTATTTTTATATCGTATGCATTTTGTCAACTTGCTAATTCTCATAAATTAAAAACTAAATCTTTTCATATGTATTCGTATTTATTGGTTCATAGCTGATTGCCACTAGATAAGCTTTTAATCTCTTCTTTTGAAAATAAATTCTCATTTTTTAATCATAAACCATTTGCCGTAGCTTTTATATCTTCTGCTGTTATTAAAGTTTTTGTTTCGTTTTTTTTATCTATTATACGCAAAAATGAATATCATTTTAGTTCTGTATTTGTAACTAATCAATTCTGATCTTGATTCTGGACATTAGCATATACTCATTCTAAGATATTTGATATTTCTCAAGTTTGCATAGAATTTAGAAGCTTAAGATTTTTTTGATATATTTCTGGCAATTGAGCCAATGAAATACCTGTAAAGTGGTTATAGAAAATGTTTTCTGCTCACCTTCAATTTGTTAGATCCTCCATTTTTTCAGGAGATTTTTTAACTTCTTGCAGTAATAATTCAGCCTTTGCCTTTCTTTCAGCTACAAAAGTTGCGCTTGGCTCTTCTTTGTTTGGCAGTCTAAATTCAAGCTCAACCGTTTTTCATATTATTTCTTTAGCTTGGTCAAGATCTGCTATTCATCATATTTCTACATTGATATATTGTTGATCATTTAGATTTTGCACATATGCTTTGTAATCACTTACTCATAATTTTGAGATTCTCTTATCTATATTTTTCAAAACTATAGTTTCTATAAGTTTTTTTATAGCATTTAGCTCTTCGGGATCTTCGTATATTTCTTCATATTTTTCATAAGAAACCTTGTAAACTAATTTTGTTCCACCAGATACGTCCAATCATTTTCTAAAATAATTTATTCAATCTGATACAATACTAAAATTTCTTTTTCATGTTTGAGGATCAAATTTTCTTCATACAAAGAAAATTATAAATAATCAAAGCAAAAATAGAATTGTAAAAATCTGTCTTCTGCTTAACTTCATTCTTTCAATTACAAAAAATAAATCTGTCTTAATGACTGTTTTTCACTTTACATATTCGGGGTTTTTATTCAAGGTTATTTGAATTGTTTATATTAAGGACTTACTTAAATATTTATCTATGGTATGTTTTATTATTTTTTATCTGTCTTTGGTAAATATAATATCTTTTTTTTGATTTAAAAAGACTAAAAAGTCCATATCTTCTGGATCTCGCACTTTATCAAAATTAGATAATGAATCTGAATGATGAAATGGCATTATATAGTTGTTATTGTATTTACCGTATTCGTTGTTGAGTATTTCTATGAAATGTCAGTTTTTGACTATAGGAGATATAAGTATCATATCGCTTCACATAAATCAATTTTCTTTAAGCCACTTACAAAATGTTTGTGAATAAAATTGTATAGTCTCTGTGACTAGAGATTTTGCCAATGAATTAGATTCTATAGACTCATAGTCTTTGTATCGATATTGGGATATTCAATTATCTTTATACATTTGTCTTAGAGATCACATTCATAAATTTATAAAATCCACTTTAGCATAGAATCACTGTGTGATTTTAATTACTTTGCAATAATTTTCATTGATATACAAAAGTGTAAAATTCTCTTTTTTTAGAGTATTTCTAAGAAACAATAAGGTATAAAAAGACTGTGGTATGATAGAAATATGTCTATTATTAAGTACATTACCATACACTCTATTTATGGTATTTAAAGAAACTTTTTGAATATAAATAATATATAAACGAAAAAAAACATCTCATTTTTCTCATATAAGAAATTTTTTTGAATCTCAATCTATGTATATTGTATCTATGTATGTAGAAATTATTTCATTGTGAGTTTCTCTTTGCTGTTTGATCAGATTTATTTTATCATCTATAATATTTTGGACATCTTGTAATACAATTTTTTCTTTAAATTCTTGAAAAATATCAAATCTAAAAAAGGAAAATCTACTTTCATCAAGCATAAATACATTATCATATTTAGGATATTCACTTGATTTTTCAGCTGCTTGGAAAAGATCAAGATGCATTGTATAATGTTGGATATCTTGAGGATTGTAGATCTTGTATACACGAAATCTAGGATAATTGTCTGATAAATATTCGTATCGGATATGAAACATATAGACATTGAAGCGCTAAAACGCTTAAACACTTAAACACACATTAACAAACAGATTAAATGTTTTTTTTGATTCAATTATAAGCTTATTTAGTCTTTTTTACTATTTTTCTTAATGGTTTTTTGATTGTAGATTTGGAGACTTCTGAAGATTTTGTAGTGCTAGTAATCTTTCTATAAAAATCTGCAGTAGCTATTTGACATGCTGGGATTGCTCGTAATAATCATACAAAGGCTAATATAGCTCCGAGAATAATCAATACAAATTTTGCCATAGAAAATCAAATTAATTCTCGTAAACATCATTTTGTTATTTCTAAACTCTTCATCAATGCCTTATGTCAGTATAATCATTTATCTATGATCAAATAAGGAAAAAATTGCGCTCTAATAACAAATATTATTGTAAATATAATAGCTATCAATCATAGTAATCCAGCTAATATCATAAGGAAAACAACTTTTGATCAAAAGAAAAATAAAATTGATGGTAATATAAATAATACAGCAATAGCTATAAAATATAATATCGTTGTGAGTAAAAACTTAAAAAATAATTTAGGCATTTTATTCCAGAAATCTGAGTATTGAGCTGATCATTTGGAAGCTATCTGTAAGTTTATATTTTTTCGTCATACATTTATAAATATTCATATAACGACACTTAAAATGTTTATAATTATCATTATCCATACTGGAAGTCATTTGGTATTTTCTCGTCCTAGCAAGGATAGAAAAGAATAAAAAATTCATTGTATAAACAAAATAGTTATCATAATAAGTATCATAAATCGAAAGTTTTTTTTGGCTAAACTCCAACCGTTTTTGATAGCTGAATCTATTAAAAATAACATTATATTTTATTAAAAATTAAAGACTAGATTTGTAATTGGTATATTGGTAATTTGTAATTTGAATTACTTTTTTGATGTTTTTGAGGCTTTACTACTTTTCTTTTTTGTGGATTTAGTTGGTTTCTTCTCTGGTGTTTTTTTTGAAGATTTACTGTTTGTATTATTTCAAGTCTTAGCAGAAATTATTTCTATACAATCTTGTAATGTTAAATCTGTAGCATCTTTTCATCATTTTGCTATTCTATAATTGTTTCAATCATATTTTATATATGGACCATAAAATCAATTTAGAACTTCGATATTTTTATCCTCATAAATAAAAGAATTTATATTTTTTTTCTCATCAGCTGCTAATTTTTTTTCAATTAGTTCTTTTGCAAATTCTATTCAAATTGTAAATGGATCGACTCAAGCGTCTTTGGGAATAGATACAAAAGTATTAGCAAATTTTATATATGGACCAAATCTACCTATTCATGCTATTACTTTTTCTCATTTGTAATCACCCACATCTCTAGGTAAACTAAATGCCTGCAATGCCTCTTTGAGAGTTATAGTTTCGATATTTTTACCTGCTGGCATAGGAGCAAATTTGGGTTTGGCGTCTTCTGTGGTTTCTCATATCTGTAACATAGGTCAAAATTTTCATATTCTTGCTATTACTTTTTTACCAGTTTGAGGATCGATTCATATTCCTTTATCAGAATTTACTCTATCTGTTTTGATTGTTTGAGAAATTTGATCATGGAAAGGCCCATAAAAATCTCATATCATTTTTGCCCACTGTATTTTACCTTCTGCTATTTCATCAAATTCCTCTTCGACTCCTGCTGTGAAATTGTAATCTATAATATTTGCAAAATGTTGCATAAGAAAATCTGTAACTACAATTCAGATATCTGTAGGAAATAATTTATTTTTTTCTGCTCATGTATTTTGTTCTTTTGTAATGGATGTGATTTTTGAATTTTGGAGTACAAATTCTATATATTTTCTCTTTTCTCATTGTCTATCTTCTTTGACCACATAACCTCTTTTCTGTACTGTAGAAATAGTAGGAGCATAAGTAGATGGACGTCATATTCATAGTTCTTCAAGCTTCTTTACTAGTGATGCTTCTGTATATCTTGGTGGATGATTTTTGAATCTTTGGGTAGCTGTAATCTGTATAGCATCGAGACTTTCTCATTCTTGAAGCTTTGGTAATATTCATGTTGATTCTTCGTCATCTTCATCACGAGATTCAAAATAAACCTTGAGAAATCAATCAAATTTAATCACTTCTCATGTAGCGATAAAGTTATTTTTGTTTCATGAAATATCTATAGTCGCTTTGGTTTTTTCTACTATAGCAGGAGACATCTGTGACGCTATAGATCTTTTCCGTATAAGTTCATAAAGTTTTTTTTCTGAAGGATCTCATCATGCGTTTGAATTTTCCATGTGAGATGGTCTGATACATTCATGAGCCTCTTGTGATCATTTTGTCTTAGTTTTGTAATTTGTAGGATTGGAATATTTGTCTCAATATAATTTTGTAATTTCTTTTTGAGCAGCTCAAATGGCACTTTGAGATATATTGACTGAGTCTGTTCTCATATATGTGATATGTCATGCTTCGTATAATTTTTGTGCGACTTGCATAGTTTTGGCTACTGAAAAACCTAGTTTACGGGAAGCTTCTTGTTGTAGTGTAGATGTTGTAAATGGAGCTGAAGGAGTCTTTTTTCATGGTTTAACCTCTATATTGGAAATCTTGAATGTGGAGTCTTTTATATCGTTTAGAAACTTTTCTGTTTCTTTGGGGTCTTTTATATCTTTTCAAAGTTCAGCTTTAAATTGCTTTTTTTCGTTTCAGATAAAATCTCAAATAACTTTAAAAAATGATTCTGATTGAAACTTTTGGATTTCCCTTTCTCTTTCTACTAATAATCTTACAGCAACAGATTGTACTCTTCAAGCCGACAATCATCTTTTAATTTTCTGCCGTAGCACTGGAGATAATTCATATCACACTAGACGATCAAGTACTCTTCTTGCTTGTTGAGCATCTACTAAATTCATATCTATTTTTCTAGGATTTTTGATTGCGTGGTCGATAGCTTCTTTTGTAATTTCATGGAAAACTATTCTGGATGTATTTGATATATTAAGTCAGAGTTGGGTAGCTACGTGTCGTCAAATTGCTTCTCATTCACGGTCCTCATCAGTTGCAATCCAAACTTTTTTGGCTTTGGAAGCTACAGATTGTAGTTCTTTAAGGGTTTTTTCTTTATCTGGTGAAACTATGTATTGTGGTTTAAAATCATTTTTAATATCTATAGCTATTTCTTTTGTTGGGAGATCTACTATGTGTCACATAGATGCTTTGACTTCGTATCATGCTCAAAGAAATTTTTTGATTGTTTGTGACTTAGCTGGGGACTCTACTATAACTAAATTATCCATACAACTTGTATAAAATTGTAAAATACTTTGTGCAGAACATGGCAAAAAATTGGGCAATCTTTAAGTAACTTTTTGGAAATCCTTTAGCGACACCTTAGCAATTTTTTGCAACATTTAGCAATGTCTTTGTTTTTATAAAAGGTTGAGCTAATTTCAATGCTAAAATTATTAAGGTACAAAGCCACATCTGAAAGCTTAATTTTTTAAATAATTTTCTATTGACATTTAGTATCAAATTGATAGAAGTCCCGCGAAAAAAAACATTCAGATTTTTGCTTTTAAAAAGCTTTTAGGATATAATTATAATGTTTAAACCTAAATGGTCTAAGCAGCCTGTATCCCAATAGTGGAATTGAAACGTTTTAGCGCCTAAATGTTTTCTATGAACACACCTAGAAACTATCCATGACAAAAAAAAAGATCAATAAACTCCAAAGTAGCTGATATGATTTTTGCTGTATTGGAAGCTATCAAGAATAAACCAGAAAATAAGTGAAAAGATGAATTTGAAATATTGAAAGATTTTTTACAATTTTATAGTATAGACTGAAATAATGGATTATTGGAAGAAATAAGTAAGATTGGGAATATAAGTTTGGAAGACATCAAAGATGATTGATTCTCTGTAGATCAAATAATATGAGATGATAGAAATACATCAAGCTCTACTCTTCACAATATTTTGCACAATCCACATTTTGGGAATTTGTGAGCAGATATAGAAAAAGTTGCGATACAAAAATTAGTTGAAAGTGTAAAGGCGAAAGTGCCTAATAATCTGCAAGGAAATTTTGATAAAAAAGTAAATAGTCCCAAAACTCTAAATGAATTTAATAATCAGATTTGGAATTTTTTGGAATTTGGATGAGTAGATGATAGCATGAAGGAAGATATAAAAAAAGTTAAAATAACACATAAAGAAATTGTTGATTGACTTGTAAAAGATTGAAAAATATCTGCAAATGATATCGATTGAAATTATAAAAATCGGAATGCTAGTCAAAAAAAAACTTTTGATAAATTTGTGACTCAAGGATATTTGGATTGATTGAGAAACAATGTAAATTATGTTGAAAAAACTATTGATACTCTCAAAAATACTTTCACAAACTTCATTCCCAATATGTGATGGATAATGGATAAATATCCTTGGAATGATAATGAGATAGATCAGGAAATTTTGGAAAAAATAGATGAAGCACAAGAAAATGGAGATAAAGAAGCTTCTGATAAATTATCTTTTTATGCTTATATAGAGCTTGTACAAAATAAAAATAATACACTGTGAAATATCCTTAGTAAGTTATTTCAAAATAAATTTGATTTTGCTAAATTAGATAAAAGAGAACAAAATGAACTGATAAAGGAGATGGTAAATGGAAGATTGGAAGAATTGAAAAAATCATGAATAGCATGATTACTAGAAATAGATCAGAATGATTTTGATAATTTTGTAAGAGATATTTTTGATTTGGAAAAGAATGAAATTAAAATTTGAAGCGCAGAATGAGATATAAAACTATGAGTAAATAAGAGCTTGAAATGATGAGAAAATTCTAATATGACAGATTTATCAGTTTTTTCAGAAACACAATTACCTATAAATCTAGACATAAAAATACTTGATGAAAACAAAGATATTATAAACAATAATGCAATAAAAGATATATTCAAAAATGAAATATCTGCTGATTGAAAAAGTATAAATTTAGATCCAAATAATATTTGAAAACTATTGTTATTATACGTATTATGAGAAAGATCTTTTGATAAAAAAAATATGAGCAAAGAAAAGGTAGATAAATTGGAAAAAGAATTTGAGATACTAAACAAAAAAAATCAACTTGATAATCCTCATAAAAACTTAGATAAAGAAGACAAAGAAAAAGATATCAATGATGAAAATTGAAAAGAAAAGGGGAAAGAATCAATTGAGAAAGAAAATGATCCCTTCATGGAAAAATGGAAAAGCATCAAATGATATCAATTTCCTGACGACAAAGAAAATCATTGATTTGTAGAATGAAGTGAATTGTGGATAAAACGGTGAGATACTGAATTACCGCCAAAAGATATATGATGAGATCAATGGATAAAATTAAAAATTCAGAAAATAAATAAAAATAGTTTTACGTTTAAACTTAGTTGATGAGAATTGTCTGCAGGTGGAATGGAATGAAAGACATTTACCTATCCAAAGATAATAAAGGACGAAAAGACCGGTAAAATAATTATACCTTTAGAGGGTTTGATAAATTCATTTAATTGAGATATATACAAATTACCCCCAGGAAAAGAATGGGATAAAACTTTGTGAAATATAAAAGCTTGATGATTAGAAAATCTCGATTGATGAATTTGAATTTTTGATGATATAGAAATCAAATCATGAAAATTTGTATCACGTACAATAGAATGAAATCCTCAGATTACTCATTTCTGATGAGTAGAAACCACTTTAGATAAAAATGATCTTGAACAAAAAGAAAGTATAAACTATGAAGTTAAATTTAATAATAATTGAACTGTAGATGTAAAATTCAAAGACTATAAACGCACTATGGACTATAATAATTTTATAATATTTGTATCTACAAAAAGATTGAAAGCAAAGACGAAGGAAGAAGCAGAAATGGAAATTCAGAATAATCCAAATCCTTGAACATGAAAAAAAACATGATTCAATTTAAAATTTTTTAGTTTAAATAATATTATAAACTTTTGAAAAAAGATAGGTAAAAATATATGAGATTGAATAAAAAAATATAATGAAAAACAAGATAAAAAACTTTTTAATAAAATGGTTTGAGATCGAAGAATAGCAAATAAATTACAATCAGTGATATGACGAATTCCATGAGTATGATGAGCTCTAGAGAGTATGGACAGTGAATATCAAAATAACATGGATAAAGAAACTTGGGAAAAAACTGAAGCAATTCTAAAAGTAATAGAATGACACAACGACTTTGGAGCTATATTTGATGAAAAAACGTATATGAATCATTTATTATGATGACAATCATTCAAAGATATGATATTGTCATGAAATATTCCGTGATGATTGGATGAAAATAACGACAAACGTTTCGTAGCATCAGCAATACTATTGGCAATAATAAAGAAATGACCATGACCATATTTTAAAATGTGAAGCAAAAGATATGAATGAATATGGGTAAAATTATTGCTATGAGAACCATATTATACAAGATTTATGAATGCCCAAAAAACTCTTATAGAAGAAATGAAGGCTAAACAATGATTGTATGGTCCTGGATATGATTCCCAGATGGCAACAGAATTAGCTAGATCTGAAATGACTTTTCTTATAAACAATATATGATGAAGAGCTCAATGACAATTACTAGGTGTAAACACCGTGCCAAATGAAAAATGAAAGCCAGATGGTGACACTCGACCAAAAAAAATACGATCAGATGCATTTGCATCAGAACTTGAAACTAGATTTAATGATTTTATATCTAGAGATAAGATCAAAGAATGATCAGATAAATTGTGAAATGTAAATAATTTTACTTTTGCTTACTGAGAATATAAAAGACTTCTTACTAGTGATAGACCTACAAAAGCTCTTCCATTTTTGGAAAGAATGTGAGATCTAGCTAAATCACCAGAACAAATAAAAAAATTTATATGAGCTATATCATATGGTATGTTGACTGGGTTTTTCTTGCATCATGCAACTCCTGCAACTCAAACTTGGATACAAACTAAATGTAGAACATTTTGATTTACACCATGAATGCGAGCAAATCACATAGACCAACAAAAAAAATTGGCTTATTTTTTTAGTAAGGTACAATGAAAAACTCCATTTTCTAAAACTAAATATAATTTATCTGATTTTGAATTTTGAAAAGAAATTAAAAATATCTTAGGATTTGTATGAGAATTTGAAAGACGACGAAATGATAATTATAGTGAAGTATGTAATACTATAAAAAATAAGATATGAGACAATGATGATACTGATCCTATATTTGCTCAACTAAAAAAAGCTTCTATGGAAGAACAACAAGAAGATATAGATGAAAATATTAGTAAAAATTCTAAACTAATGAGTCAATTTCCACTTCAACAAACAAAGTGAACAATCAAAAAGATAAGCAATTATGACAATTGATCTTTTAGATGAAATGTTGATGAAGTTCAAAGATCTCAAGATGTATGGAATGCTATATCAAAAGAAGTTAAATTAAATTCGTCAAAAAAATGACAATTGATATTTAATACTCAAAGGCTATTAAACTGGTTTGATGAGGTTTTTGATGAAACTTGAAAAGCTGACTTTGTAAAGACATTATATACTATTAAAAAATATAAATGACTTATGTCTTGATGAAAATATACACAACATTATTGAAATATTCCAATATGAAACATTTATTCAAAAGATATCGAGAATATGTTACGATACAATTTTAACTGAAAAATATTCGGTAGATGAACACCTCCTCCAGAATTTAGTAATGCTATAAGTGCTTTTGCATCAATGTTTTTAAACAATATTGATCAAATTGATAATGATTTTATCAAAAATTCCTTTGGTGAAAAATATGTTGAGGATTTTTCAAAAGATAAATCTTATCAACTTATACCTTGGGAACTATATTTTAGATTAAGAGATTTTGAAACAAATCAATTAGAACCGCGAGAAAAAGAATTCAAGAAAAAATTCTGATCTTTGAAAAGAACAGATTTATATATAAACGAAGATATGTATGATTCTTATCGTAGATTGAAGTGAAGAATGGCTTGTCCTCCTTTATGATGAGATAGAACACAATATGTATGAATAGAATGAATGAAATAAAAATGTTTTAAAAATATTTTATAACCATGCTTCTTAACAAAATAAATCATCATCTCAAAAAACATGCAAATATTGCATATCAAAAATTTAAAAAAATTAGAAAAAAAAGATCTAATCTAAATATTTTGATTACCACAGCTGCTGTAGTAATGATACGAAGATGAGTCTGGGAACTATTAGATCTATATCTTTTCCCACACAATCATGTTTTAAGCTTGGTGATATGAATGATTATATGAGTATTTTTGCTGTTTGTCGATGATGAAAGAATAGACGAACTATGAGAAAAAATAAAAACCGAAGAAAAAATAAAACTTTAGCTCTTAGCTATTCTCTTGTCATCCTGAATGAAGTAAAGCGAAATGAAGGATATAATATATTCTTCTCCACACACCATTGTATGGTGTGGGATCAGAATGACAATTATATTTAGATTCCAGCTGCAATGAATAACGCCGGAATGACTAGAATTTCTACTCCTGTATAAAATGTGGCAACGCTTGTATTTTTTTTGGGGAAATTTTATAAGAATCAGAAACTATATCTACCATAAAATCTGATGGAGTAAGATGTTTAAAATTTCATTTTTTTAATTGATTTTTGATAAGATAGACTGAAAAATATTTGAAAAATATTGCAATAATTTTTATAGGATTTTTTGTGTTAGCAGATTTGATATAGTTTGATAAAGTTAATGGAGTTTGAATCTGTTCTACGAAATATAGACTATGTGGGAATGGATAAAAATATCCAAAATCATGATACATCACAATTTTTTTTCATTTAAAGTTTTTACTGGCAAATATTCATAATCGTCATATCCATCTAAGTGTGCTATGATACCGTATAATATCTGGATTGAATTTTTTTATCTCTCTTTTAATCTTAAGCATACTTATAAAATTTACAAAAGCCCAAATTAATCAAAAATATTTTACAAATCTAGCTACTCAGGTCTTTGTAATATTATATCAATAAAGTTTAATGTTGTATCATCTAGATTCTAATGAAGCTTTTGTATCGTGTATGTAGGTCTCTATTCAACCTCCTTTAGTTTTGAAATCACTTATCATAAGTATCTTTTTTCATGATCAGAATATCTTTTTAAATTTTTCGAATCGTTTATCTGGAGTATATTCTAGGGCTATATCTTGTAAGCTAGCACAATTGATTGCGGGGGGATTAGAAATAATTTTGGTGACCATATTGTGCAATTTCCGAGCCGTATTTATTCATTGTATATTTGTAAGATCAAATGGTGGTAATATAAATTTTGTAAGTCATCACTTGGAATATCATATAATAGGCAATCATCGTGAAAGCGCATTAAGAGCAGACAATCAAAATGTTTCAAGAAAATTTGAAGGCATGAGAAGATACTGAATCTTGGGCAAATATTGCTTGATATAATCTAATGTCTGTCGTCAAAAATAATGTATAGTAGGATATTTGTGAGTAAGAGCAATAAGCTTGGATTCTAAAGTTCACTTACCAAAAATATATATTTCAAATGGGAAATCTTTTTTTTGTGAACCAAATATTTCTATCATATTCAAAATCGCGTCAAATCATTTTTCGGCTTCTAATCTACCATAAAAAAGAAATCAGATTTTGGGCATGAGGGTTTGAATAGATAAAACTATGTCATTCTGAGTATAACGAAGAATATAATTTTATATCTTTCACTTCATTCAAGATGACAGTTTATTAGTATTTTTTTCTTTCCATTCATCTATCTTTTTACTATGACCACTTAACAAAATCTCTGGAACTTTCATTCACAAAACCTCTTCTGGTCTTGTATATTGTGGATATTCAAGATTTTTCATTTTGTGTTCCAAACTATAACTTTCGTTTTGTCGGCTTGAAGATTCTTTGATAACTCATGGTATGAGTCTAGTAATAGATTCTATCATAGTCATAGTTGGCAGTTCTCATCATAGAGTAATAAATGATCAAAGTGATATTTTTTGAAACTTGGTTTTATATTTTTTTTTCATATATTGTTCCCAGCGGTAGTCTATACCTTCATATCTTCAACACACAAAAATTAAATTCTGAATCTTAGATAATTTATGTGATATCTTTTGTGTAAATATTTCTTTGGATGGAGATGGAAAAATAATTCTAAAGGCATTCCGGTCTTGTCAGCGAAGCTTGCAACCGGAATCTAATTTTTTTATATCCTTCGCTTTTGCTCAGGATGACAGTTTTTTTATAATTGATTCGATAGAATCTATAATGGGCTTGGCTTTGAGAAGCATACCAGCTCATCAACCGTAGATTGCATCATCTACTTGTTTGTGTCTATCTTTACAAAAATCTCTAGGATTAACGAAATTAAATTTCAGAATTTTTTTTTCTTGAGCTTTTTTGATAAGAGAAGTCGATATGAAGCTATCAAATATTTCAGGGAAAATAGAAACGATATAAATTTGCATATAAATTTTTAAGTGTTAAAATGTCTCAATGTTACATTGCTACATTGAAACAATGAAACATTAATTTTAGCCTCATCATCAAGTTACTAAGAACTGTATAAGTCTAACAAAAGCATATGATCAGGTGACAAATAACAATCATATAAGAGATCCTGTGATTCATTTTTTTGCTTTGGCTTGTAGATTAGCATTTACTCATGCAAAAACATATAATAATCAAGAAATTATAAGAACAGCTGTAATCAATGTCCCCACAAAAAACGTGGCAGAAAGGATGATATCTTGAATAAATATTCATGGAGAAGATCTAGTTTCGGCTGGTAATGATTGTCTAATTCATAACATGGAATAAACATCCAAGCTACACTGTCAATTCAAAAGACATTTATCATCCATATTTATTCACATATTTCATGCGCTGTTTGTAATACAGTCTCATGCTTTGACTATTCAATCACAACACTTTACAACTCAAGCTTTAGTATATTGTTTGCCAGTATCACAGTTCAATCAAGGATTGTTTCAAGTAGGTCAGGATTGAGCATATGAAAATCAAATCAATCAAAAAACTAAAATCAAAGTTCTAATAATATATTTTTTCATGACTATTTTTTAATTTAAATATTTTTTTCATATTACAATTGTGATTGGAATTTTCAACAAGAAATGTAAAAATGTAGTAATGTAAAAACGTTGAAACGCAAGATATAATTGTTATATTGTTTCATAGTTTATAAAATAAAAATCCAATAATGCTCAAAGTACCTTTTTATACACAGACAAATTATCGTGATATCATCACCAAGACTTATGAGCAAAATGACAAATCCAATCGAGTAAATTTGTCAGATTTTTTTGAAATTTTAACAGAAGGCTTTGTAATTAATTATGCTAATCTAGACGCTAGAAAATTAGCAGAATATTTTCAAAATAAAACATTAAATGAAATGATCCCATTTGGAGGGACAAGCAAAAGACTACAAGACGTCATCATAGCGATCAAGCTGCTTATGCCCACTCTACGAGCATGTGATTATTTTTTATGGAATTGTAAAAATAGTACTCATGGCGGTATAGACATTATCATGCCAAAATGAACTCCTATTCCTAGTTTCTCTGACTGAGTAGTAACTAGGATAAAAGAACGAGACTGAGTCAAACAAGATGAATGAAATTGTATAGTGGTCCAGACTGGAGATAAATATTATTCATATAAACACTTAGATAAAATAAATGTGAAATACTGAGACAAAATACAAAAATGAAATATAATCTGAATTTGTTGATCGACATGACAATCGACTCAGTATCATTTACATTTCCAGGTAGACCCTGCTATATCTCCATTTAATCCATACCGAAGCAATCAGCTAAATAATGTAATCAAAAATACTCTTGATCCATTACCCTTTCTGAGAAATATATTTTGGTATACAAAAATATTTGTAGATATGCCTCTGAACACTGAACATAAACAAGCTATAGAATCTTTGTTTGCAAACTGAATCGTAAAATGAAGTTGAAACAAAATACTGCCTGATGAAAATTTACCTAGACGACAAGCTGCTATTGTATTTGATAGATTAGCAAAAAAATATAATCTATATTGAACATTGCCAGTAATTAATCCTATGTTTAGTCCTTACTCAGATGTTGCGGAATGAAACAATGAACTTATGGAAGCTCTGAAATGATTACAAAAATATGGCATAATGGTAGGCAGTAATTGATTATTCGATCCCAATAGATCTGTAAATTGAGAAGAATGGATAGCTGTACTTGGAAGATTATTATTTGGATTGAAAAATTCTAATAGTGGCATGTGGTACAAAGACTATATTAGTTTTTTTGAAAATAATAATTTTATAATGAAAAATTGGTATTATTTGGGTAAGGCGATAATTAGAAAAGATTCATTTTTGGTCTTGTATAGAGTCTTGAAGAACAAGGGACTTATTAGTTAACGGGTTAACGAGTTAACGAGTTGCGAGTTATTAATTACACGTTAACTTTTCAACCTTTTAACTCGTTAACTTTTTAACCTTTTAACTCGTTAACTTTTCAACGCTTTGCAATTATTGAAAGACAAGATAAGAAAAAAGATGGCAGAAAAACACCTAGGAAAAAATGTAATAGGTGCCGTTTCTATAAATATAATCAAACGCTATATACAGACAGAATTGGATATAATAAATATAGATGATATATTGAGTGGATATGTGAGGTTTAATAAGGTTTTTATAAAAACAAACGATCAGAAAATAAAGATTTTTTTATATAAAAAAAAGCAAGAGATATTGGGTAAAGCCAATGAATCTCTTGCTAATCTAGGATATAAAACAAAATTAATGGAAATATTTTTTAAGTAAGATTTTTTTTAAGATTCCATATTTTCTAAATATTCTTCTTCAAAATCAGCATAAACCTCCATCATTTTTTCTTGATAATCGGGAATAATATCTTCTAAATACTGATTTAATTCTTCTGGTTTATTGTGATCCAAAAACTCTGTAACAGTATCTCTTTGTTCTTGAGTAAGCTCACCATATACAGACATAGTAATCCTCTCTTGTAGGACTGGTCTGAGATCTTCTTTGAGTAACTCTAAATTATCTTCTGTAGTGAATCATGCTTCCAAAAGAAGTTCATCTAGAAACTGTTCTTGAAAACTTTTGTTTGTTTCTTGTGTCATTGGAGGATTTTATTTTAAGGTTTAAAGTTAATAGATAATTATTTTATTTTACCTGAATATCAATCCAAAATTGTTTGATTAAAATCTGTCTTGTTTTTGTTTAATAGTATGGGGTCAAAAATAACATTTAGATTTGATCAAAAATGATTTCTTAGTATGTTAATATCTTTTTTTTCTATAAAATCTAATATAAATCAAACATCATTCAAATTTTTATCGTTTACATAATCAAGTAATGACATTACTATTTGATAATAATAAGGCCTCTTAGAATCTAATATTTCAGGTAGTTTATTGGCCTTTTCTGGAGATCACTTTCGTCAATTTACTTTTCTAATCAATTCAACTAATGGTGTTTTTCGTTCTACATTATTTTCATTTCAATACTTTCTGAGTAACATTGCTTTGTAGAAATATTCTTGTTTGATATTAGCTCAGTCTACTTTTATAATCTTATTTATAACATCTTGTTCTTGTTGATATGCCACCCAAGGAGCTTTGTAAGTTGATAATCATTCATCATTATATCGTTTTTGTAGGATTACTTGAGTCAAAGCTTCTGTTGTTTGTTCATTTAGTCCACGTCATCTAAGTTTTCAATTTTTATAATTTATATTTAATAAACCAATACGTCTAGTTCATATCAATCTCATCAATTTTTCTCAAACTTTATTGTGATCGTTATAGTTTATTATACTCATACTGTGTAACATTTCATGTACAAGAGCGTGTTTGATTTCTCGATATATTCTAGGGAAAACTTTTTTTTCTTTTCAATTTTCTACTATTCATATTGGTCAAGAATTTTCAAACTGCTCCATTGCTTTCTGGGAAATATAGATATCTCATGATTCTGTTCTAAAAACACCACTTGAATTTGGTCAGGCTATACTGAGATAATCGTATTCTCACACAAGGTGTATTCTATTTTGGTCGGGTAGTTGGTTAAATTTAGATGAAACATCTGGCAGAATATCTTGTAGATATTTGGGAATATTTTGATAACATTGTTTCAATATTTCTTTAAATGCCCGTTTTCATTCTTTTTCTTTTGTTTCTTCTCTTTGAGCTTTTATTATATCTTCTAGATACTTTATAGCATCTTCTAGTTTTCATCAATTATTTTTTATCTGTTCTATTTTGTCATTATCTTGTGGTCTAAGCATTTTTTTTACTACTATCAAATCATAGGCGGTAGTTTTTTCTGACTGTAATTTTCAATCTCATGGATATTCTTTTACATAATCAGATTTGTCAATTCTATCTATTTTTTGTCATCTAGTACTTATTATTCTTTTTCATTTAAATTCTTTATCGTCTTTTTTTGATCATATATCATCTTTGTAAAATCAGTTAGGATCTTTTGTCGGATCTATTGGATCTGTTTTGTAATCTCATATTGGTCAAATATCTTTTGCTTGTTTGTCTTTATCTTTTTCATTTTTATCTTTTTCTTGAGGCTTTTTGTCTTCTTGAGGATGTTTCTTATCTTGTTCTTCTACTTTCTTTTTACCATTTATTCTATCCTTGAATGTATTGAAAAATAATGGAACTGGGATGACTAATCTATCTCGTCGAGTTCCTCAAGTTCATGGATTATTCAAAACAAAGTCTGCATTTACTACTCTCTCTGCAACATTATGTATTCATTTACCTACTATGTCATAACTAGAATCATAAGCTATATTTACTCAGTGACTATATCACGAATCAGCCATTCATCTTGCTACCTGTTCAACTGTTTCAGCACATCTCATACCATGAAGAAAATCATTTGTAAAGTTACTTGTAGCTCGATTAGCTTCTCGTGGCTTGGATGATATATGTTTTAATAATTCTGATTTTACTCAACTATTTAATCATGACATAGAATTTATATTTTTTACAACTTCAGTTATCTTATCATCATACATTGACTGAGTTAGTCTTCATGGAATTACTCATGTAGCGTCTGTCCCTGCTCAGTAATGGATATCTATCACTGAAGAAGAATTTATATTTGGGTTTGAACTTATGCTTTGGGCTGTATTATGGATATTATTTTGTGTTCATGTATCTAATAAATCGCGTCCTCCCATATTGAAATTTTCTGTTGTTCATACTCATGATGTAGTTCAAGGAATTGCTTTTTCTGAAAATACTCATGTTCACATCAGATATTGCATAACCAATGACATTGATGCTGATGCTACTGCTGTTCATATTCAGTATTTTGCTGCAAGGACTCTTCTTTCTCTTTTAAATTGGATAAGAGATTTATTGTAGCTATTTTCTAGATCTTTTTTGACATCATCATATTTGAGATTGGTTCAAGTATCATCTGTAGCCTGAAGTGATGTTATATCAACCAAAGCTATTCATAGCTTGGTAGTCCCAAGTATAATTGCTTTTTCTAGTCTATTCATATCTTTTTCTATTTTTTCTTTTTCATTGGAAGCTAAGAAATTGTGTCCGATATCTCTGTAGTAATCTAGACGCACCTTTCATTGAATCAGATTTTTTTTGATATAATTTTCTTCTTGTGGAGTTAATGTTCTTACCTGTGAACACAAGTCTGTAATGGTATCTGTAATAGTATTTGAAACCTGGAAATTTTCCTGTGTGGATTGATCGTATAGAGCAAGCTGTCTTTTGGCTTTATATGTTTTCCAAGAATATCGTTTACCCTTCAAAGCTTGATCTTGTCGTTCTTTAATCTTTTTTTGTTCGTTTCTATAATCTGTAGCAACGTTTTTTTCATGAGTATTTTGTTCTTTGGTATAGTGAGTCCATTTTTTGAGTGCATTGAGTCCTCATACTGATCATGCAGAAACTCATGTTACTCGAGCAGCTGATGCTACTGTACCTAGTCATCATGTAATCAATCATGTACCTATAGATAATCATACAAATCCAGCTGTCTGAGCCCATCGTGGAAGTTTATCCAATGCATGTCATACTTTGTATGCTCGTCATTTTTGACGATCTTTGTTGTCAATCTGATATGCTGATTTTCATGCTGTAAGGACGTCTATTTTTACTTTTAGATTTTTGATTTGCATCTTCATAATAGCTTCATTGTGCTTGAAGAATAATTTTAATTTTGAAGGATCTTTATTTGATAAAAACTCTTGATAGTCTGTTAAAAATTTTGGATTCTGTTGATATTCTTTTATATAATCTTCTATAAGTTTGTTGATACTATTTATATGTGCGTCTTGTTTATCATTTACATAAGCTTCAAATTCTGTATTAACCTTTAGCATTAGGTCTGAGCTAGCTTTTTGTAATTTAAGTTTTTCCAAAATATTTGTTCAGATATGAGTTATCTTTTTCTTTTCTGGTAATTTTGCGTTTTTAAGTACATTTTGGATATTAGCATCATTATCTACTAAAGTATTAAATTGTGTTTTGAATTGATCTTCATTGACTATTCATCCTAAGTAATCCTTACAAAGTTGGTTAATCTGAGCATTTTCTAATGCTACAGCATTTTCTTTATTTATTTTATCTAAATTATTTAATAATTCTAATTCATGACGATCTGATACTTTTTCTGTTTTTTCATCTAATGAAGAATCTAGTGAAAAAGCCTTTCATGAAAGCTTTCACATCTTTTCTTTTATAAGTCTTTTTCTTTTTGCTCATCTAGAAAGGAATAAATATCATTTTTTTCACACATTCCATCGTGATGTAGCTTTATATTCATCTCTAAGTTCTTCTTCTGTTTCTAGTGACACTCTTTCTCTATGTACATCTGTTCACATATCTGATATAACTGCACTAAGCTCTAGATCTTCTTGTTTTGTTGGCTCTGGTTCTGGTTTTGGGATTGGTTTTGGTTTTGGTTCTGGTTTCTCTTCTTCATGTGTAGGAAGTAGCTTGGGTGTTTTTTTGTAAATTCTATTAAGAAGTTTTTTATATATAGAATCGAAATCTGTTTTAATATTTTTATATTTGGATAGTATTTCATCTAATTGAGATCTGATTTCTTTTACTTTTTCTATGTCGGCTATACCACTACCATCAATCAATTTTATTTTCTCTTGTAAATCGATAATTGCATTTTCAAGTTCTTTTTTGAATTCATTTATTTCGTATTCTAGAGATGGATAAATAGCTCTAAACAATTCTGTATCGGCATTTATTGATCAGTCTTTGTTAAAATTTTGCATATGTTCTTTGAGCTTTTCTCGTCTTTTTGAAAGTTTATTATATTGATTGTTTATATCTACCATATTTATAAGTTTGAGTACTTGTTCCATTTTTTCGTCGATATTTTTTATTTCTTTCTCCATATCATCTGACTTTGGCTCTTCTTTATTATCAGTATCTTTTGTCGTTTCTTTTAGATACTTTATGACGGCGTCTTTATTGTTATTGGTTAAATCTTCGAATATATCTCATATCTGATTATAAGTAAATCACAATTTTTTATCTTTTATGTAAGACCAAAAATATATAAATCATTTTGCATTACTTTTTCTAGATTTATCATTTTTAAATTTATCATATAATTCAAATAACTTATCATAATTATTTACTTCTTTTTTTTCTGGAGATTGGGTATCTTGTATATCATTTATAATTCTGTTGTAAGCTTTTATTTGATTATCAAAATTTGACCTATGATCAACAAGTCATCATTCTTCTGATGCTTGCTTAAGTTTCTCTAGTCACTCTATTCTTTTATTTAATTCTTCTAATAAAACCTTTTTCTCATCTGGAGAAATAGAATTAAAATTACGCTTCAGTTCATCAAAAAGTTTATCAGAATAATTTCTATCAAGTTCAATTTTTTTATAGATCTTATCAGATAATCAGTTGAAACTTTTTTTTGCGGTATTAGCCATTTTGTTTTCTTATAAATAAAAACATAAACTAATTGTAAATAAATTTTTGAATTTTGTCAAATTTTTACTTATAAATTTTTAGTTTATTTATATTTGACATTTATAGTTAAATGTTTATAATCTTATTAGATTTTTAGAAACTAATAAGATAAAAAATGCCATTAGCTCTAGATAAACGTGCTTGAAATACAATATGATTACCTGTAAGAGTAGCTTGAACTGCTCTATATGGATCATTAGATGCCGTAAATACATTAGCAACCCTACCAAAACAAGCTTTTGAAATTGTTTCAAATACAACTGGACAAATAAAAGATGTTTTTTCAAATGCCTGGAATACATGAAAACGATATAATAAACTTGTAAATGTTCCATTGAGTCCTTTTATAGCAACTTGAACTGCTGTAGAATGAGCAGTAAGAGCTGTAGTAAATCCAACTTGGAATGCTATCACTCATACAAGAGATGTAGCCTGAAATGTCCTTGTAAACGCTTGAAATTCTTTAAAATGGGCATTATCAAGCAAACCAGTATCAGATTTTAAATATGAACATCTCAAAACAAGTGACATATGAAAAAAAAACTATATTTCTAAACGACAATGGATATCTAGTTCCACTGCTAGTAAAAAACCCGAAAATAAGAAGGAAGCAGATAAAAAAGAAGAACCCCCAAAAGCTGAAGATAAAAAACCTGAAGCTCCTGAATGACAATCAGAAAAGGAAATTACTCTTGAAAAAAAAGTTTGAGATCTAGAAGCCAAAAATAAATGATTAGAATCTATTATAGAAAAACTTATCAAACAACAAGAAGAAACAAATAAAAAATTAGCTGAACTTTTATCTGGGAAAAATGAGGATTGAGGGAAAATAATTAAATGAGATTTTAAAAAATGATCTAAAGAAAATACAGCTTGAGAAAAAGCTAAAAAAAGAGGAGAAATAAATAAAAAGAACATAGATAATGGACAAGATGAAGATGAGGATCAAAAACTAGCAGCTTAGACTAAACCGATAAAATAAAAAAAAATTACACATCAAAACGTGTAATTTTTTTTATTGTAATAATATTTATTCTATAAGTTTTTTTCTGATGATAGTTTTTTCTATTTCGCTTGTCGTCATAGTTACTGCCTTGAGATAGTATTTTTTAGCCATTTGAAGGTCTTGTTGCATTAGATAATAATCTCATAAAGCATGGAAAATATATCACTGTGGATAACGTTCTCCCAGATACAAAAGCTTGTCTTTTGCTCAATTCCGATTGGAGGAAGCTATATCTTGTCCCGCCTGTCAATAAATACATATATCAGCGTCTCAGGATGAAAAAGTTTGATAACATTTATCTAAGAAACTGATTGACAATTCAGGATTATGATCGTATATTTCAAATTTTTCTTGATTAGTAAATGCTAAGAAAAATACATTATAAAAGAAATTATAAAAATCTGATTTTTCTAAATTATCTTGTCACAATATAGACTGCCACATACGGACTAGTTTTGTATTATCATTTCAAGCAATATAATTTAATATTAGATATCTATAAACATCTGTCTGATAAATCTTATCTTTTATCTGCGAAAGATACAGAACCGATTCTTCATATTTTTCATCTCGATAATATGAAACTCAAATAAGAAATTTATAATTTTTTTCTTTAGTTGGATTGATATCTATGAGTTTAAATAGATAATCTATTGCTGTTTCTCGGTTATTTGTAAGGAAATGAGAATATGCTAATATTTGATATGGTAGTATATAAGTATCATCTTTCATCACTATGGAAAGAGCAATTTTTTTTGCTATAGAAAAATATCAGTTCTTAAGCATAGTGAGTGCTATTAAACCATCCTTGTAATACACTGGTATATCATCTTGCAAATATGAATTATTTAAAGTATCGAAATAATTTTTAATAAATTGTGCATAACGAGGACTGCTAATTGTTTTAAATATTTTACTAGCAGCATTTCGATCCTTGTTTCGTATCTTGATAAGTCATAGATAAAAAGATTCATCGTCACGACCGAGTAATCAAGATTTGGATATCTGACTAAGAGTAGTTTCAAAATATATAATTTCGTTTGGATTGGTTGTAGATAGAGAATTTATAAGTATGTGTAGATATAAATTAGCATCAATATTTTTTGAATAATTTCAGTTATTGAAATTTTGTATATAAGATTTAGCTTCATCAAACTGATAGTTCTGGACCAACTTATCTAACAATATATTAAAAACATTTATATTTTTAGTTTTGGAATAAATGTTTTTTAAAATCTGAATATCATCAAATTTATTTGATCTATCTTGTTTGATTTCTTCGAGCTTGACAGAGTCGATCTGTTCTTGTGGCAGTCAAACATCTTGTAAATCAGATTCTATATTTTGATTTAATTTACTTTGATCGACCTCATAAGTTTTTTGTAAGCTTGTTGTCGTATGCTGATCAGTACTTGGAGTAATAAGCAAAACTTTATTGTTTGACAAAAAATAATCTCAAAATAAAAAAATGACTCGTGAAATACTCAAAGCTAGATAGATTACATGCTTTTCTTTTTTATTCATGTTCACGTCTAAGTAAAATTAGTTTATGCTTAAATTATAATTGACAATCGATTTGATGCAAAAAAAAATCATGGAAATGACCACGAAGAATTGACAAATCAAAAGATTATCAAAAAATCTGCTATTTTTGCCATATTTTATTCATCTGTTTTTCTCTATAAGAATTTGAGAATCTATGTGCTTCATTGCGTATATTTACCAATATTTTATCTGCTTGATCGTAAACAAGATCTATACTTTTGATAGCGAAGTTTTTATCGAAATAATAAATTTTTTCTACTACCTTACCCTTTGCTGAACTATGTCATATATTGCTTTTTTTTCTAGCTTCTCATTTTCATAATGAAACAAAATCTATTTGAGAAAATATTTTTTGAAATTTTTTATCTTCATTATAAATTTTTTTTATAATTCAAAGTTGTCATTTTCATCAATCTAAAATAAACAAATCTGGTAAAAAATCTTTTGTAGTAAATCTACGTGTAATAAGCTCTTTGAGCGAAGCGTAGTCATTGCTGTCATTCTGAATCGAAGATAAAGAATATAATTTTTTTCATTTTATATCCTTCGATATCTCTCAGGATAACAATTTAGCAATTTTGTATCTACGATAATATTTTTTTTCTGCCAATCATCATATAAAACAAGATAGTCATCAACTTGTCCGCGATCATCACAAATGAGATATATCGACACATTCTATATGATATGGAAATTTCTGAAGTTTATATCTGGATTGTAATATTTTCAATATCTCATTATTTAAATTTTCTAATTCAAAAGATGTCGAAACAATATAGGAATCAAAAAATCATTCTATCAGTATATCAATTTGTTGTAGATCAGATTTAGATAATTTTTTTATCGATTTGTTTATTCATATTATATGATCTATATCTGGACTAATTTCATTTGGTATCAAATTGAAATCTCAACATTCATTTGTGATAGATGAAATCAAAGAAGCAAAATCTGATTCATCTTTATAGAATTTATGACGGACAATATCTATAAGTTTTCACTGGTTGAAATACAAAAGGACATAGACAAACCATTCTCATATTTTTTTTATTTTGGAAATATATCCTGTCATATTCTGATCCAAAACCACTGTCTGTTGCTGTGATAGTCACTGGATATTATTGTAGATATCTCTAAGTTTGCCAGCTCGTTCAAAATTCTGTAAATGTACAGATCTGTCTATCTGAGTCAAAATCTCTTTCTGAATAGGTTTGATATCTCCACGAAAAAATGATGTGATGTAAGTGATAATTTGTTTGTAGTCCTTACTGTCATTCTGAATCGAAGATGAAGAATATAATTTTTTTCATTTTATATCCTTCGATATCTCTCAGGATGACATCGTTTCAAGGTTTCAAGGTTTAACGCATCGTCATTTGCATAATCAAAAATAATAATCTGAACATAATTTATATTGCTTGAATTGTGAAGTTTTGCATCATCTATATTGTAGCACTTGTCTGAGATATTGGAGAAAGTTTTTGAGATTAACAGTATTGTGTTTGGGTCAGATATATATCGATCAATCATTAAATTTTTTTCTAGTGATATATATCTGTGGAAACTTTTCCTTGGTGATTTTGATATAAGCATAGGAGTTTGATCACTTGAGCATATTATTGTAATATGGTTTATGTTTCTTGATTAGATTGTCTTCTAGATAGAGAGCTTCACTTTCGTTTTTTACTGTCATAAAGTCTACTCTATCTGCCTGGGATACCATCTCTTGTTTCCAAACCGATCATGGAGAAAAATATTGAGCAACTCTTTTTTGGAGATTATTTGCTTTTCATATATACAAAATATTTCAATTCTTATCCTTGAAAAAATATACTCATGCTTGATCTGGGATATGTGATATATTCATTTAGTTTATAGTTTATAATTTATAGTTTATAATAGTTATATAGATAAAAATCTAAAGTTATTTTGCAAGCAACAAAAAGTCTAATTATTTTTGACAAATAGAAATTTATGATTAAAATTAAAGTATTTAAGATGTTTTATATATTTAATATAATTTCATAATGGAACAAATGGACAGAATTGATTCTACCGAA